>MDSY01010647.1_pt1 | contig 13706 bp, 8 predicted proteins | sample 811131 | NCBI WGS metagenome assembly MDSY01 (sample SAMN05326643, study PRJNA326480) | marine metagenome | isolation source: seawater | place: Atlantic Ocean: South West | collected 2010
AAAGTAAATCCAATAGCAACATTCCCAGGAAGAGGAGTTGTAGTATTTGGACAAAAAACATTACAATCTCAAGCATCAGCTTTAGATAGAGTAAATGTTAGAAGATTATTAATTGAACTTAAGTCTTACATTTCACAAATTGCAGATAATTTAGTATTTGAACAAAATACAGCAGCAACAAGAAATAATTTCTTAGCTCAAGTAAACCCATATTTAGAATCAGTACAACAAAGACAAGGTTTATACGCGTTTAAAGTTGTTATGGATGCTTCAAATAATGGGCCAGATGTAATTGATAGAAACCAGATGGTGGGTGCAATATATTTACAGCCAACTAAAACAGCAGAATTTATTTACTTAGATTTCAACATTTTACCAACAGGAGCTGAATTTCCATCATAAAAACCTAAATTATTAATATTTATAATAAAATAAAAACAGAAATAAAATGGCAGTATTAAACCCAAACGAAATATTTTTCACAGCCTTTGAACCAAAAGTAGCTAATAGATTTATCATGTATGTAGATGGTATTCCAGCTTACATAATCAAAGGTGTTAGTGGTATGGGATTTGCACAAGATGAAATAGTTCTTAACCATATCAACACATATAGAAAAGTAAAAGGAAAATTAAGATGGAATGACATCACAATGCAATTATTTGATCCAATAACTCCATCAGGGGCACAAGCCGTAATGGAATGGACAAGATTACATCATGAATCAGTAACAGGTAGAGATGGTTACTCTGATTTTTATAAAAAAGATCTAACAATTGATATTTTAGGTCCTGTAGGTGATGTAGTATCTGAATGGATTATAAAAGGAGCATTTATTAAAGATGCATCATTCGGTGATTATAACTGGGATGAAGATGGTGCTGCACAAAATATTGATATGACAATAGGAATGGATTACTGCGTCCTGAATTTCTAAAAAAAATCAACATATTTTTAAAAATAGCTTGGCTTCGGTCAAGCTTTTTTTTATATTATATATGTATAATAAGAAATTAAGTTATAACAAATAAAATTTATATGGACAAAAATAAAAAAACTCCACAAGCTCAAGAAGCTCCTGCATTTAATAAGCCTAAATTTAAATTTCCAACAGAGGAAGTTACTTTACCTTCAAAAGGGCTTATATATCCAAAAGAACATCCATTTTCATCTGGTGTAGTTGAAATGAAATACATGACTGCAAAGGAAGAAGATATTATTACTAATCAATCTTTTATTTCAAAGGGTAATGTAGTAGATAAATTATTAGAAGCATTAGTAGTAAGTGATGGTGATTTAGATGATATGATTATAGGTGACAAAAATGCTTTATTAATAGCATCCAGAGTATTAGGATATGGTAAAGATTATAAATTTGAATATCTTGGAGAAGAACATTCAGTAGATTTATCAACATTAGAAAATGTTAAATTTGATGAATCATTAATAACTAAAGGAGAAAATAAATTTCATTTTACTACACCTACAGGACAAAATTTAATTGAATTTCAAATAATGACTGATGGTTTAGAAAAAAAAGTAGATGCTGAAGTTAGAGGATTAAAAAGAATTAATAAAAATGCAAGTCCTATAATGTCTACAAGAATGAAACATATGATATTATCAGTAGATGGTAATCCAGATAAAAAAGATATTAGAGAATTTGTTGATAACTACTTTTTAGCAAGGGATGCAAAAGCCCTTCGGGATTATATAAAAGATATTCAACCCGATGTTGATTTCAATTATGAAATTGTAAGAGAAAACGGAGAATTAGAAGAAATTGACATTCCTATTGGTGCCAACTTTTTTTTCCCTGACGCATAGTCAAGCAGCAGAATATAGACATAATTTATTTACTCAAATCCATGAAATAGTATTTTATGGTAAGGGGGGTTATGATTGGTATACGGCATATGAAATGCCTATATGGCTTAGAAAATTCACTCTTCAAAAAATAGTAGACCACTACGAAAAAGAAAGAGCTCAAAATCAAGGTACATCTTCTAATGATATGGAAAAGGGAAGAGATATACTTAAACAAGCACAAAGAGCTGATCCAGCAAATGCAAACAGAGCAGGATATATAGATAAGTTTCCAAAATCCGGTAAATCTAACCAAAAAATGAAAACTCCGGATTTTGTAACAACAAAAGCTAAAAAAGCATAATTTTTTAATATTTATAATAAAATTGCTTGTAAATGGCTAATCGTAAAGAACTAAACGAGTTAAATAGACTTCTAGCAGAATTAGAGAAAAAATATAAATCTCTAAATCGTGTATCTCCTTTTAAGGGAAAAGATGCTCAAGAAGTAGCTAAAAACTATGAGAGTGTTGCTGATGCAATAAAAGAAGTAGAAACTTCTATGAAGGGTATCCGTGCTGATATTCTTGAAATAAACTCAGGATTAGAAGGGGTAAAAGAATCATTTAGAGATATTAGTAGAGAATTAGGAGGTACTGATAAACCCCTAAAAAACATGACTAAAAGTTTCAATAAAATTAGAAACTTAGCAGAAGACCTATCAGATATACAATATAATATTGCTAATGCTTCAAGAAAAGAAATAAATTCTTTAAAAGCAAAAGTAAATTTAGAATTTCAAAAATTAACAACCCAATCAAAATTTTTAAGGACACAAATTGAATCTGGAAAATTATCAGGTCAAGAACTATCTGATGCTAGAGAATTATTAGCATTAGCTGAAGATTCTGCAAGAAACTTAGAAGATAAAGTAGGCCATCAAAAAGATTTTAATAATGCTATTGAAACTACTTTAAAAGCTCAAAAAAATATAAAGACAGCAATAGGTCTATCAGGAAAAGCTGTAAGTGGAATGGCTGGGTTTGCTGAAAAAATTGGTTTTGGAGATATGTCCGAGGATGTTGCTGCAGTAGGTGACCAAATGAAAGCTCAGGCCGTACAACTTACAGATAATGGAAATAAAGCTGCTACTTTAGGTGATCAATTTAGAATTATGGGTACAGGAATGAAAGGTATGGGAAAAGCCTTATTATCAGCATTAACAGATCCTCTTGTAATCATAACTATGATTGTAAAATTTGCAAAATTATTATTAGATATTTTTGGCCAAATGCAGAAAAAAGTCAGGGATGTTGGTCAATTATTTGGGGCATCAGGAGCTCAAGCAAAAGCAATGAAAAACGAAATTCATGCTGCGGGTGATGCAAGTGGAGATATCTATTATTTTACTGAAGAATTAATTAAAGCACAAGGTGATTTAAATAAAGCTGTAGGCATGAATTTAAAATTCAATGAAGAAAATGCTAAGGCTTATTTAGATATGACCATGTATATGGGTATGTCTGAATCATCAGCTCAGGATTTAATGAAAATATCAGCAGAGCAAGGTGTTAAGTTTTCAGATCAACTTCAGGTAGTTATGGATACTACAGATATGCTGTATAAACAAACAGGTTTTTCATTAAAATCTGCAGATGCCGTAGAAGCAATGGGTCAAGCTAGTGCAGCAGTAAAATATAATGTAAAAGGTGGCGTTGAAGGATTAGTTAAAGCAGCGCATACAGCAGCAAGATTAGGATTATCAATGAATGAAATAGCTGCAGCTGCAGAAACTCATTTAGATTTTGAGTCCTCAATACAAAAAGAAATTAAAGCAGAAATGTACTTACAAAAAGATTTAAATCTTGAAAAATTAAGACATGCTTCTATGACAGGAAATGTTGCACAACAACAAGCTGAAATAAATAGATTAATCCAAGAAAATAAAGGAGATTTACAAGGTAATGTTTTTAAACAACGAGCATTTGCTGAGGCTTTAGGTATATCTCATGATCAGTTAATGGAGTCTTTAAATACTGATAAAAAAATAAGTGCAAATAAAGAAGACCAAGTAAAATTAAATAAAGAAAATGCAAAAGGACAAACTGACTTAGGTAAAAAAGCAGTTGAAATGGATAGGTTGCTACAATCTGCCGTTAAACAATTAAAAGCTGCATTAGAACCTTTGGCACAAGTGGTAGCTCCTCTAATTATTAATTTAATTGGTAAAATGGTAAGCATGATTAAACCTATAGCTAAATTTTTAAACAGTGGTGTAGGAAAAGCTGTGTTAGCTATAGCTGGACTTGCTTTAGGATTTTCAGTACTTAAAGGAGTAGCGAGTAAAATAACAGGTGGAATATTTGATAAAGGGAATTGGTTAAATCCTATGGTTGTACAAGAAAAATATCCACAAAGTGGTGGTGGTGGTTTGCCTATGATGATGTTGGGTAAAAGAAGTTTGAGATCTGGAAAGATGTTCAAAAATATATCTAAAATGGTTGGTGGTAAGAATACCTTTATGGGTAAGCAGTTAAGAAATTTATCTGCTATGTCATTTAAAAGAAGTTCTTTTTTAAATCAAATAGTAAAAAATAGTAGTACTTTGAGTAAACTAATTCCTTCAATGGCTATGTTAAACTCAAAAATACCAGGAGGAACAGCTCCAAATAGTAAATATGCTCAAGCAATGGATGCTAAAGCAGCAAAGGCAAGAGCAAAAACAACATCACCAAATATTAAATCAACCCCTAAAACATCATCACCAAATGTTAAATCAACCTCTAAAACAGTAGATGCTGCAGGAGATATATTAAATAGTAAAGCAACTACCAAAGCAACAACAAAAATAGCTTCTAAAACAGGAATAAAAGCTCTTAGTAAGATACCACTTTTAGGACCAATACTTGATATAGGAATGAGTAGTTACTTTGGATCAGATGCAGCTTCAATGACTGCTGAAGATCAAAAAGCATCAGGTATTAAAGAAAATATAGGAACTGGTGAAGCTATTGGTTATGAATTACTTACTGGAAATTCAAGTAAAGGATCTATGTTTACTGAAATGGTAGGTGGTGAAAAAGGAAGCGTTGGAGATGAAGCTCTTGGATTTGGTACAGCAGCAGCAGGTGGGGCATTAGCAGGATCAGGAATTGGAGCAGCTATTGGTGCTATGTTTTTTGGTGTGGGAGCAGCTCCAGGAGCAGCAATAGGTGGTGCAGTTGGAGCAGTAGTAGGAACAATAACAGAAGGATTTAAAGTATTTTCAGATCCTAATTCAGCAATGAGACAATCTCTATTGTCTTTTACTGATGATGTTGGAAATAAATTTTCAGAAGCTGGTACAGCTATATCAGAATTTAGTTCTGAAGTTTTTAATGATATGTCTATAATGGCTAGTGGTACATTAGATACATTGACGGATTTTGGATCTGGTGTTATAGATGACTTTTCTAGTATGGCAAATGACGCTGGAAATGCTATGGCGGATTTTGGATCTGGTGTTGTAGATGACTTTTCTAGTATGGCAAATGACGCTGGAAATGCTATTAGCTCTATTGCAGCAGGTGCAAGTGATTTAGTAGATGAAGCTTATAATATGGCAGCATCACAGGCAAGTAGTATAGGGAGGAGTATTTCTTCAGGAGCTGAAGATGCATGGGATGCAACATCTTCTGCAGCAAGTTCTGCTTGGAGTAGTACAAAAGATTTCTTTACATTTTCAAATGGTGGTATGGTACCAGGTGGAGCACCATATTCAGATAGAGTACCAGCTATGCTTACCCCAGGTGAAAGAGTTTTATCAAGAGGTCAAGCAAGTGGGGGAGGAGATGAAACAACAGCATTATTAAAAGAATTAATATCAATAGTAAAAAAAGGAGGAAATGTGGTTTTAGATGGGCAAAAAGTAGGACATGCACTAGCATTGCAATCTTCTAGAATGGGTTAATATTTATAACAAAACCAATTAAAATTAATTATTATGGCAACAGAATCAGTATTAAAAATGTTTGATCAAAATGGATCGCAATTAGCCGTTCCAATTTCACCAAACCCAAATCCAACAACAGATCCTGCTATTAACGTACAGGGTAATTCTTTATTACATAACCAATATTCAAATATTGGAGATCCAACAATAACGAATTCACCTTATACTAATCTAGGAGCAGCTGCAAGTGGATATTCGGTACCTGGGGTATCAGCTTTAGGAGAAAGATCAGAAGCTTACCAAGGTGCAACAAACAGATATAAAAATAACGCTCCAGAAGGAAGATCATTTTAAATAATAGTAAATGCCTCTAATTACCTCCACAACTGCTCTTAACAAGATTAAGTGGGGTAAAGATCGTTATGATGAAGGTAGTAGTAATCAACCTTATATTAAGCGTGATATCCCCGGAGTCAATGTTAACGATCCAAATCCAACTATCGTAAATGACGATAGTAATCCACCTCCTGTAGGAGGTATGGACTTTTTATGGAGAGGCGGACTTAACGCACCTATAGATGCAGCAAGGGATGTAAGTAGACTTACCCAAATGTTTTTTGATTTAAGATCACCTAATGGTTTTGAATTCATAGCAAAACAAAATTTATTATCAAGAACAGCTGTAAAAACAGAAGCTTCTTATGGAGTAGGATATGGTGGTGTAACACCTCCTAATTTTGTAAATGGAACTGGTGGTGGAGCTGTAAACTCAGGTATATATACCCCTTTAAGTACTTTAGGTCAAGCAGCAGTAGGATTTACAGGAACTCATTTAAATTTATTAGGTTTAGACCCATCATCTCCTATGACACCTCCTGTAGGTGGGGGTGGAGGTTTATTTCCTGGAGCAGGTTTAAGGGGATATGATCAAACAATAAGAGATAAAACAGATCCTGGATCATTTGATACAAAAATAATAACAGTTTCTAAAAAAGTTACAAATCCACTTTGGATACAACAAATACAACAAATTCCACTTAATGAAGCTGTTGTTAATAACCCAAATGTAACTGAATCAGAATTTATACTAGTAGATGAACAAAAATTAGTACCATCTGACCAAACAAACTTTTCGAATAGATTATTAAATCTACACAACATACACAGTACATCAACATCACCTATATTATTATCATATTCAGGAGGTCCTGGATCAATATTAGGTATTGGAGATACAGATATTATGTTTGCGGATCAAAGAACAGGATTTAATAATCCGTTATATGTAAGTGATGAAAATTACTTTTTAGGTGGAAGAAAAAATAATAACAACCCACAAATAAAAGAATACAGTAAAAAATTAGGAGTAACTCCTATAGCAGCCGCTGTATTTCCTACCGATTCAGGATCATTAACTAAAGGAGCAGATGATGCTGAATTACAAAATTTAAATACTAGACAATCAACAATTAGAAATGCTCAATTATCTAATGCTGGATTTTTTAATCCTACAGGTTCTAATAATTATAAAATATTTAAAAATACATCACCTGATGTTACATCTGGAAGTATAGATTATGAAAATGTTAGTAAATTAGGTGCTAGTCCAATGGCCGCAGAACGTTTTCCTAACCAATCAGAATCTATAGCTGCTTCAACAGAAAACAATCCTTTACAAAATATAAATACTAAACAGTCTGCAATTGAAAATGCAGAATTAATTACAGGTAACTATGCTGGTTTTATAAATGCCACGGGTTCTAATAATTATGGAGTATTTAAAAACACTTCTGATGGGGTAACATCTGGAAGTATTGATTTTGAAAATGTTAGTAAATTAGGTGCTAGTCCATTAGCAGCTGAAGTTTTTCCTAACCAATCAGAATCTATAGCATCATCAACTGAAAATAATCCTTTACAAAATATAAATACTAAACAATCTGCAATTGAAAATGCAGAATTAACTACAGGTAATTATGCAGGTTTTATTAATGCTACTGGTTCTAACAATTATGGAGTGTTTAGAAATACTTCAGATGGAGTAACATCTGGGAGTATTGATTATTTAAATCCTAGTAAATTAGGAGCAAGTGCAAAAGCAGCAGAAGCATTCCCATTCCAATCAGAATCTATAGCCTCAGCAACAGAAGAAAATCCATTACAAAATGTAAATCTTCAAAATAATACAATCAATAATCCAGAATTAGAAACAGGTTTATATGCAGGTTTTATCAATCCTACTGGATCTAATAATTTTGAAGTATTTAAAAATACTTCGGATGGGGTAACATCTGGAAGTATTGATTATGAAAGAGTAAAATTACCTTTATTACCTTTAATATCAGCATCAGATTCAACAAATATATCAGATGAGGCTGAGTATATAGAAGCAAGAGATACAGGTTCAATTCAAAATCAAAATACACCACAAAGTACATTTAAAAATGCTAAAATTGATGGTGAGAATTCATTTTTTATTCCTGATGGTCCCAACAATTATAAGATTTTTGGAATTAAAGATGTACAACTAAATAAACAAAAAATATTTATAGAAGGTAGTAGTGTTAGTTATGCATTTGCATCACTCTTTCCATCAGATGAAAATTCTATATTTGAAGGATTAGCATTAGGAGCACCAGGAGGATTAAAATTATTTAATAATAATGTTTATGATCCTGATACATTAACTACAGGGGGTAAATCTCAAGGAGGAGCAGCTTGGGCTCAAGGTACAATGACTCTTACCCAAGCTCAAATAGAAGAAAAACAATCTTATATAGTTAATCCCCAAATTACTGATTTTAGAAAAGAAGTAATTGATTCTCAATTAATAGATACTTCTCCTGACACAGGTATATCTAGTGTTATTTCATTAGCACCTAATTATAATCTTAAACAGGCAAATAAAAGAATTAATAGAGGAGATCCAGGAAAATCTAATACATCAGTTGGTCAAAAGAATGTGTTTAATTATGGGCTACCAGCAACACAAACAGCAGCATTAGATAAAATTACAGCAATGCCTATGTATGATGCATCTGGACCAGACACATCATTAGCTATAAATGATTTTTGTAAATTTAGAATTGCTGCCATTAATAATGATCAAACAAATGGTGATGCCGTTTATATGCATTTTAGAGCATTTATAGATAGTTTTTCTGATAGTTATAATGCATCATGGGATCCTGTTAATTACTCAGGACGTGGAGAATCATTATATAATTATACAGGGTTTAATAGAGGAATATCAATGGCTTTTACTTGTTATGCACAATCAAAAGCAGAATTAATTCCTATGTATAAAAAATTAAATTATTTAGCATCAACATTAGCCCCCGATTATACAAAGGCAGGATTTATGAGAGGAAATTTAGTTAGATTAACGCTAGGAGGCTATTTATATGAACAACCTGGATTTATAACATCCTTAACTTATGAGATTCCTCAAGAATCCCCTTGGGAAATTGCTATTAATGCTGAGGGTGGAGGAGATGGAAGTGTAAAAGAATTACCATATATGATTAGAGTATCAGGTTTATCATTTACACCAATTCATAACTTCTTACCACAAAAACCAAATAATGCTAAGACACCAAATGAAAGATATATAGCATTATCAAATAATAGTGGTAAAGGAAATTATAACGATATTTACCAAATGCAAAGGGCAGATGGTGATGGAGATAGTAATAATTCAAATGATATTTTAGGTGAATAGATATAAAAATATAAAACAATTAAGAAACGAAAATGAATTCGTTGGAACCCCAGGAGATTTATATTATCGTACGGTATATTATCCTGAAGTACCACCTCAAGAAAGTGATATATATGTTGAAACTGAATGGGGAGATAGATTAGATTTATTAGCAAATCAATTTTATCAAGATGTTACTTTATATTGGTTGATATCTTTAGCTAATCCTAATACTGTAGGTTTTGGTCAAATAACTATACCTAGAGGAACACAGTTAAGAATCCCAACTAATGTAAGTGGAATAATAGACAGTTATAATAAATTAAATGAGTTATAAAGATGGGTATACTAGGACAACCATTTGCGGATTGGGTAACAAAACAAATTAATGCTAGACAAACTTCCTTAGGAAATAGTACTAATTTAACAACTACTAATTTACTATATCAAAATACTAAAGCCCCTTGGATTAGGTTATCAAGTAGTGTTAATGTAAGTAAAGCACAAGAAGATGAAGCTGTAGCATTAGGTACTGCATCGGAAGGAGATGGGAATTTTAGCAAATTAAAATCATATGGAATACCTGCAAGTATATTAGATGGTGATAATATAGCAAAAAATCTAATTTTACAAGGAGGAACAATGGCCATAGAAGGTAATTCAGGAGTACAAAATTTTGGATTAAATTCATCAAATGCTCCCCTTGGAGGAGCTTACGGTTGGGGAGGTCTTGAAGAACGAGGATATGTTCCTATGCCTGGAATTACAGACGCTACTGTTCAATATTTAGAAAACGGAGCTTTTTCAAAAACAGTAATAAATTTTAAATGTTTTAGTAGAAAGCAACTAGCAATGCTAGACGTATTATATATGAGACCTGGATTTAATTTACTTTTAGAATTTGGATGGAGTACCTATTTAGATAATAGTGGAACTCTTCAAAAATATGATAATTTTTTCTCACCAGCTTTAAGTTATATGTTTGAACCTAAAGCAAAAGGTAGTAGTACACCAACTCATTTTGATGTTTTAGATTTAATTCAACAAGAAAGAATAGATAGACAGGGTAATTATGAAGGAGTATTTGGGAAAGTAGTTAACTTTGGTTGGAGTTTTAATTCAGATGGAAGTTATGATTGTCGTACTGAAATAACAGGTATGGGAGATATGATGGAATCCCTTAAAGTAAATATAAAATTACCTTCTAAAGCTGATAATGATGTAGGAGAATCAACTGCAACTCCAGCAGGTGAGGTAGAACAACCCCCATTAATAGCTAATAAAACAAAAACAACTTTAAATAAAGTTTTATATAATTTATATGAACAAACAAGTGGAGCAGGAGATGCAGATGCTTTTTGGACAGTTACTTTACCTAGTTCACCTTTAGCACAAGTAATAGTAAAAGATGATAATGCTGAACAAACCACAGAATTTAAATTAGAAGATTTAAGTATAAAAAGTGGAATGTTATCTGTGCAAGGGGTTACAATGGAACAAGCAGAAAATGCTAGTCCACAAGTTTATCTTACATTTGGTACTTTAATAGCTATAGTTCAAAAATATCTTTTAGTATATAATAATGATGGTTGCCCTCTATTTGATTTTGATGTTGATTTTAAAAACATAGAAAAGGATACAACTTATATGGTTACAGCCCCTGGTCATTTTTCTGCAAATCCATTAGTATGTCTTATTCCTTATACTAATACTAATATGGAAGTAGAAAATATTACATATCCTGATACAAAATTAAATGAAACTATGACTAAAATAGCGTCAAATTTTCAATTTAATACTTATTTAGGTAGATTAATGCATGTATATTTAAATATTAATAATATTGCAACTATATTAGATAAATCCCCTAGAGATTCTAATGGTGGTTTATCATTATTAACATTTTTAAATTCAGTTATAGATACTATGTCAGCTTCTTTAGGATATATAACCCAAATTGGTATTAAAGTAGATGAAGTAACAGGTAAAATTAAATTTATTGAAAATGCTCCTCAAAGATTTGATAATTCAACATCAGATAAAGTATATGCTAAATTTAATGCATTTGGGGTAAAACCAAATACAGCAAGTGTAGAAGATCAAGAAAATGAATTTGGCCCTATTGGAGGTGGGGGTGGATCTTTTGTTAAAAATTTAGTTATGAGTGGAGAATTAGGTGCAGAATATGCTTCTATGATAACAATTGGGGCACAATATGGAGGAAATGAATTATCAGCTAATGCAACCGGATTTTCTAAATATAATTTAGGATTAATTGATAGAGTTATCCCTGTAAAGAAAAACCAAAATGATTACGAACAATCCTCAGAAAAAGAAGATGAAGAAGCAGTAGTTTTAGAAGTGGAAGATGTTTGGAACCAACAAATAAATTATAAAGTAGAGGGTACTTCAGTATTTGAAAGTATTTATCAATTAAAGAATTTTTTAGAAGAAGATATAAGTTGTTTAAATGAATTATCTACTAACTATTTTAGTTTGATGTTTGGTAAATTAGTTAAAGATAAACAATTACAAGCACCTTCCTTTTTACCCTTTAATTTAAGTATGGATATAACCGGTTTATCAGGAATGAAACTATTTGAAAGATTTTCGATTGATGATAGAGTTTTACCTCCTTCTTATGGTGAAGGTAATGTTGAGTTATTAATTAAATCTTTAAATCATACTATAGGAGGAGAGGGTTGGATGACAAAAGTAGATACACAAGCTGTACCTGTAAGTAAAATGAATCCTATTAAATCCCCAGGTCCTATGGTATCATCTACAGCAGTTCAAGCTTCAACCAACACATCATCAGCACCTGTAGGAAGTATTGGAGATTTTAAAACATTAACCTCTGGATTTCCAATGGCTAAAATATTTTATGATGGTCCTACCCCTAAAAAACAAATTTATATACACCATACAGCAGGAGCTACTAAATCACCATCAAGAACTATAGCAGGTTGGAGTAAAAGAACTGATCATGTTGCTACTCATTATATAACTAATAATTTAGGTGATAAAGAACAATTATATGCTGATGAAGCATGGGCAAATCATTTAGGAATTAAGCAATCAGTATTTAGCAGAGCAGGTGTTAAATTTCAAAATTTAAATAAAATAAGTTTAGGTATTGAAATGCAATCTTATGGTTGGTGTGATTTAAAAAATGGTAAATATATAACATATTATAAAAATGAACTATCAGCAGATAGAGTAGGAAGACCTATAGGTAAAGATGGATCATTTATTTCATATAAAGGACATAAATATTATGAAAAATATAATTCTGCTAATATTGCTCATGTAAAAACAATAGTAACAGGATGGATGAGTAAATATGGTATTCCTTTCCATTATGACTATGATCAATTATTTCCTAATTTAGGTGAAAGTATTAGTAAAAAAGCATTACGAGGTGAAAAAGGAGTATTTACTCATAACTCTGTTAGAACAGGTAAGTCTGATGTTTGGCCCCAAAAAGAATTAATAGATATGTTAAAATCAATAGCAACAAGCGGAGCATAATGTATATACCTAAAAATAGAATAAAACCCAATTTATATACTCCTGGAGATGAGTTAATGGATATCCAAACTAAAGATATCTATTTTGGTTATTACCATACTCTATGGAATGGGAAAATATTTTCAGGTAAAAATCAGAATGAAAAAAATAAAATTGAATTAGTTGAAATAGCACCACAAAGTGGTATTGGAACTGATGATATTCCTCCTTCACTAGAAACTACAAATGTAATAGCTTTATTTTTAAATGATCCTGATCCTATTGTAAATGAAGATGAATGGAATCAAGGTAGTATAGTTACATATCTAAAAATAACAGGTCAGGATACAGAAGATGATCAACCTAAAGAGGTTCCATATCAATCTTATCCTAAACCCACAAAAGATGATTATTCGTTAGGAGTATTTACTAGATATTTTTGTGTAAGAATAAACCAAAATATTTATTTAGAACTAGATAAAAAGCAATATAAAAAACTTAAAAATCAAAATGCAGATTGGCTTTGGGAACCTTATATTTGTTTTGATCTTCAATGGACTTTAACAGGAGATAAAAATACAGTAATAATTGCAAATAGAAATCAAGTAGTAATAGCTCAACGAAGGATTAAAAGATTAGGCTTAGCAGGTTTTTTAAAAGAAGATTTTGATAAATATTATCAATATAGTGAAGCTGATAATTTATACACTAAAGGAGGGGAATATATTAATAGAAGTACGGGAATGGATTATATAGGCCC
>MDSY01099250.1_pt1 | contig 13706 bp, 12 predicted proteins | sample 811131 | NCBI WGS metagenome assembly MDSY01 (sample SAMN05326643, study PRJNA326480) | marine metagenome | isolation source: seawater | place: Atlantic Ocean: South West | collected 2010
CCGATGGTACTACACTTGTGGAAGAGTAGGTCACCGCCTTTTTTGAGAATCCCTAACAGAAATGTTAGGGATTTTTTTGTTTTTAAAACAAGGTTGTAAGGAGTAGATATTTTTACAAACTCTTAAATTTGTTGATTTGAATTTGCTGTGTGTTGCTGATTGTAATTTTTTTCTTAATTTAGTGATGCCTTAAGCCATATCTACATCACCATGATTATTTCAACAACAGAACACATACCCAACAAAAAAATAACTAAAATTCTCGGCATAGCTAGAGGAAGCACAGTTAAAGCGCGTAGCATTGGTAGAGATATATTTGCAGGTCTCAAAAACATCGTTGGTGGCGAAATTGAGGAATATACCAAATTGCAGGCACAGTCTCGTGAGCAGGCTATGCAGAGAATGGTCACTGATGCTGAGCAATTAGGAGCTGATGCTATAGTAAACGTCCGCCTTACTACCTCCATGGTTATGCAAGGGGCTTCAGAAATTTTAGCTTATGGAACTGCAGTCAAATTGTCTTAATATGGAAGATTTGTCTATTTTTATTTTGAGTTTTGAAGGTCTATTTTTCGGGGTTTGTTTTGTTATTTTGATCTATCTCTTCTTGAGAAGAATTAATATCAAAAAGTCTGAGAATTTTGAAGATCGTGATAACTAATTAATACTACCAATGAGTAAGTCAGTTGTAAAAACAGGAAAATCCGTTAATTGTCAAAATTGTGATATGCGTTTCAAAGGACATTACTGTCCTAACTGTGGCCAACAATTCAAAGAATTTCAAAAACCATTTAAGTTTTTAATATTTGATTTAGCTGCCAACGTTATTTCTTTTGATACACGTTTATTACGCTCTTTAAGAGCTCTTTTCACACGACCTGGTATTTATGCACTTGATTATGTGAATGGGCATCGAATGCGCTATGTACCTCCTTTACGACTCTATGTGTTCATCAGTTTTTTATTTTTTTTATTACTTTCAATTTTTGTAAGTCGAGAAGTGGTACTTAGTGAGGAAACTAAAGATTCGATTCAAAGTGAACTACAAATTAATGATATTACAGGAAATGTAGGAACTGTAAATATTGGTGAAGAGATTGATGCTTACAAAATTAAAGAAATTTTAAAAATTGTTAAGCCTATATTAGATGACCCCAGTCGATACATGAACAATTTTCTCAAATTTCTGTCGTGGACCTTATTTTTACTCATGCCACTCTATGCTTTTATTTTATGGTTCTTTTTTAGAAAAAGCCAACCTTATTTTTACAGCCATCTGATTTTTGCGGTGAATCAACATGCGTTCTTATTTTTCCTTTCGGCTGTGATTCTTGGAATTAAACTTTTGTTTCCAAATCTATCTTCTCATCCTGAAAATTATGCTTTTTGGTTGATTCCTGCTTATATGCTAATAGGTAAAAAGCAGTTGTATCGAAAGCGATGGCTTCCTACTTTTTTTAGAATGTTTTTAGCCTTCTTTTTATATGGAGGGCTATTCACTTTAGTTCTTGTGTTGTTATTTGCATTGTGGATTAATTTGAAGCTCTCGTAAGGATTTATACTTTTCTTAACAGGATTTTTATTTGATACTATTTATGTTTTTAGATTCTACATTTCTGTTTTAAAGTCTCTCTAATTGTACGATTCCATTCATGTTTTAAAATACTTAAAACAATACTGTCTCTTCTAGATCCATCGGGTTTAGGGCTGTTGCTTCTTAACACCCCTTCTTTAGTGCATCCTATATTTTTCATTGCATCTATGCTTTTTTTATTTTCATTATCTGCTCTAAATTCAACTCTTTGTACGTTGAGAATTTTAAATGCAAAATCTAACAAAAGAAATTTACAATGTCGATTTATTCCTGTTCTTTGAAATTGTTTTCCATACCAAGTGTAACCAAGTTGTAAATTTGAATTCTCTATTTGAATGTCATAAAATCGGGAGCTACCTGCAAAGCATTTATTTATTTTATCATAAATAATAAATGGGTATTCTTTTTGAGAATCTCGACCTTTTAAAGCTAAGTTTAGATAGTTTTTCAAATTCAATTTGGAGTCAGCTTTTATTAACGAATAAGTCCATAATTCAGGTTCATTAACTGAGAATTTTAGCAAATCGTTAAAATGGCTTTTCTGTAAAGGTTCTAGAATTACAAAATCATTTTCAAGGTAATAATCATAATTAAAATTGATTTTCATTGTTAGTTTATTTAATGAGTTAGCTTCACTTTTTTCATTAGTTCATTTTGATACCTGTAATCATTTGTCTGGTAGTAGGCAATGATTTCCTCAAGAGTCTTTAAGGTTTCGTTTTTGGGTTCTAAAGTGTTTGTTTCTTTATCATATTTATAAAAAAACGATTTGTTTTGGTCTCCTAATATTGATAATCGATTTGCCTTTAGTAATCCAAGTTTTCTGTAATTTCCAATAAACGCTCTTTGGTTCTTTGGCAGTGACGTATTAATATCTTTACCATAAAAGCTGGAAGTATATTCCCATCCTAAATACCCAAATAGAGTGGGGAAAAAATCTATTTGAGAAGCTTGAGGTAGAATCTTATTTTTAGAATGATTAGGGAGGTTGTATATAAGAGCTGGAATATGATATTTCCCTACATTCAATTCCCATTTTCCAGCAGAATTGGCACAATGATCTGCCATGATGGCGATGACCGTATTTTCAAACCAAGGTTTATCTTTGATATTGTTTATAAATTCACCAATAGCAAAATCCGTGTATTTTACGGCTCCTTCTCTACCAGAGCCTGATGGAATGTCAATTTTATTTTCTGGATAGGTATAAGGTCTGTGGTTTGAAGTTGTCATAATAAAATTAAAGAAGGGTTTCTTGGAAGCAAAGCTCATATCTGCTTCTTTAATGACTTGATTATAGATGTCTTCATCACAAATTCCCCATGCATTTTCAAACTGAATATCTTCATCCTTAATATTGGTTCTTTTCGCAGTGAATTAGTCTTCAAACAGATATCCACGTCCCCGATCTACAATATCAAAACCATTGGATCCAAAGAAGTTGTTCATATTATCAAAATAGCCGTCGCCACCATAAAAAAATGTTCTTGAATATCCTTTTTCTTCAAATACATCTCCAATATTGTACAATTCTTTATTGTTGCTGCGTTTTACGATGCTTCTCCCTGGCGATGGGGGTACAGAAAGTGTTATGGCTTCCATTCCTCTAACAGTTCGTGTGCCCGTTGCATAAATGTTCTCGAAAAAAACACTTTGTTTTTGTAATGTATCTAAGTTTGGAGTTATGTTTTTTTGGTTGCCAAAATGTTTTAGAAAATCAGCATTGAAACTTTCTAGACATATAAATATTACATTGGGCTTAGTTTCGGGGTTGTAAGATTTTATTGTACGTGCAATGCTGTATTTGTCTTCAGAAAAAAGGGTGTCATTTGTAGTCTTTAATTTTTCTTTCAAGATTCTAAAAGAGAGTTCTAAATTCTGTGTCTTATAGAAGTCGATATAATTAAGTTCATTGTTTTTAAATGCTGAGAAAAAGGAGTAAATCCCAGCTTTTGAGATTTCATTTTCATATCGATTCTTGGACCACTCTGCATCATTGTTATCAATATAAAGTCCATATATAAAAGGAATTATTAAGGTTGCAACCAGAACCATTCGGTTTTTAGACGTTCTTTTGGAAGTATATGTGTTTTTGAAAACATTTCGTTTTCTAAGACTATAATACTGTATGAATACCAACACAAAAACTACCAATAACAGTAAAGGTATTGGGTATGATTCATTGATGTTTTGGACGACTTCAAACGTATAAATTAAGTAATCAACAGCAATAAAATTGAACCTGTTTTGAAATTCCTCCCAAAAAGTAAATTCCGCAAAAAATGAAAAAGTAAGTATAAGTGTTGTTAGGAAATAAAAGAAATAGGTAAAAATTTTATCTACAATACTTCCAATCCATTTGTTGAGGAAAATGAGTAAATAAATAGCGTATAGAATTACAAAAAAGGAAATCACTCCAATGTCAAAAAACAGTCCTGTCATCAGCGTTCGCAGAAAGTTGAATATAGAAAAGTCAATTTCGGAGAAGGCCCATCCATAGAATACACATCGGACTGTGAGAGAAATAAGGATGAATTGTAAGATTAGGTTTTTGTAGGTAGATAAGCGGCAGTTTTTTTTCATGTGCTAGGTTCGGTTTATGATATGGGGGAGATAGGTTATTGCTAAAATTATGATGAATGTAAAGGCTGCAAAAGTAACTGCGCCTGCAGAAATATCTTTAATGAATCCGATCTTAGGATGGTTTTCTTTATGAACAAAATCAGCTAATTTTTCAACGGCCGTGTTCATGCCCTCGATACCTAAAACTAACCCCATAGCAAGCGTTTGGTTGATCCAGTCTTGTTTGGAAATACCAACTAGAAACCCAACCAAAATTGTTAAAGAGAAGATGATGGTTTGAGCCATAATACTATGTTCCGTTTTTAATAATAAATACGAACCTTTGAACGCATATTTAAAACTTTTAAGCCTCCCTTTTATAAATAAGATCATTCTATTCTGTGTTTTTAGTATTAGTATTGGGTAGTGAATTTTTAAATTTTATATTTTTATTTCATTTAGAAAATCACATTTTATAAAATTACATATTTGATTTTTCATATTCAACTTTTTTAAAAGGTTTCGTTTTTATTTTTTTTGGTTTCTGTTAATCAAATTTTATTGTGTCCACTTTATTTTAATGAATGTATCCCTGTTTCAAGATATATTTTCCATAATATTAAATTTCTATTTATGATTGGAAAACAGATTTCTGGAGTGTCTAATTCAAATATTATTTTGGCAATTCTTTCCCCTGTTTCAGTTTCTGAATCCCAATAGAATAAGTCTGAAAACAGCAATCCAGATGCTATTTTATTAAGGTCTTCGAAAGTTAGTTTCCCTTTCAAAGTTTCGGTCAAAATAAAGGCAATGTGTTTAGTTTCGATTTCAAATAAATTGTTAGCCTCTATTTCTGAAGTATTTGTTTGAGGTGTGTTGTAGTAGTGTTTTTTAATTTGTTTATTTAGTTCTGCCGAAAGGATTTCAGAAGATATCTTATGCTCAAAAAAGGCTTTTAAAATAGTATCGATCATTTTAGAGTTCATATTTTTTTGGAATATATTTTACTTCCCCAAAATTTTTGTAAATCAGTTTTTCGATGTTTTTTTGCAAACAAAAATTATTTTGTAGAGTTTAACCTCTTTGTCCATGTTCTAGATTTACAAAAAAATAATGTGTAATTATTCTAAATATATTTAACATAACAATATATAAAATCAGTATTCTTTTAGGTTTTTTCTTCAAAACAAAACCCAATTATTAACTGGTTTCTTTCCCTCAACTAATTCAGCGTAATCAATCCCTTAATTTCTTCTGTTTTGTTAGGCACTAATTTCAGTCATCTGTTAGAGAGTTTTTATTTTAATCCCCATCAAGTAAGTATATTTCAGCCAGAGAAACACCTTTTAAATTGAAAAGTATGGGAAAGATTGGATGATTGAGTTTGAGAAAACAACCCATTATAAATTATCGATACCGTTCGATTGAATAAGGAAGATTAGTTCAACATGAAATTCTAAACCCTACACACATGAAAATTGCATTATTCATATCCATTTTTTTAATCGCCCTATTGGGATTTGCATTTATTTACCAAGGACTTAGAGTCTCAGATTTTCGTTCTAAACATTTAGACCGAATAGAAGAAATTAAATCTTATGAACTGGTAATTGATGGAAGACTCTATTTGTAACCCCTTGACAAAAACAAACGAACATTTGAAACCCTTTAGCAACAAATTTCCGCACTATAAAATTAAAAATCTTAATAAACAAAAAATGAAAAAATATCTATTAATAATTATTCTAGTAATCGTGTATTCTTGCTCAGATCGAATGTGTGATTAATTATTTTTATTATAAAATTCAAGAAAGAGAAGAACACCATCGAGAATTTGGATTTGAAAAAAGCTCAGAATTAGAACGGGATACGTATTACAAGGAAATAGAAAACAATATTTTAATTTGGAAAAGAAAACTAAAATAAACCTAAAAGATTTAGGGGGGAAATCAGAAATTTGGCAAACGAAAAAATCGAAAAACTATTTTTACAAAAATAAAAACGCTTACTTCTAGATTTTTTTTTCTATGATACTTTTATGTGCAATACTAATAGGATTTTAAGTGAACTTAATTCAATCGAAAATATGGAAGTTATTAATGGAATTAAGCGCAATAAAATATCTTGATATGGCCTTTAGTTTTTTTTAGTTCTATGTTTTTTGGCGTCCTTTTCTTTTTTGACGGCGATTTAAGTTCCAATCTAACCACTTGGGGTTTTATTGGTATCAATGCATATCCATTACTCTTAATAGGAAACCTTGTTTTAAGTAATAAAGTATATCCTTACAATAGAACAGTTGCTTATATCCTAGTCTCTTGGCCTTTATTGTTATTCCTGTTTATTTCAGTAATATAATTAATTAACCCTTAAATCAATACTCTTTATGGGTTGGCAGGAATCTATGTTCTGTTTTATGTTTTAAATGATAAAATTGACACTCTAATACCAGAATCTTGGAACGTAAAAGACATTGAAACGCCCTACCAAATGGAAGGCTCTTTGGGGTTTTATTAAATATGGATTGCTCTCCGATGTCTAAATTAGACGTCCCCTTTGCCGTATTTATAATTTGTCTAATTCTTCAGTTTATTGCAGTGTTTTTCTTTAAAAGAAAACAAAAAATTGATTTTGGAAGTAGTGTAATTATGTGTTTTTGTTTTAAGATTAAAATTTCTATTTCTCCCCAAAAAGGCTGTCCATAATAGTACGGATACCTTTAAAACCAAAGAAAATTGCGGTCCCACAAATCAGAACCCCTGCAATCACCAAAGGGATAAAAAGTGGTTTTTCGGGATTGGAAAGTCCCGCATGCAGAATGAACGGTCCCAAAAATGCTAAAAACAGAGTAAGCCCCATTGTTTTGAGTCCATCGACTAATAGGTTTCTATCGGTTCTAGGTGTTTCCATTGGTATAGTTTTTTAGTGCGTTACGTACATTTTTATGAGTGTCTAACAAGCGTTGTGCCTCCTCTTTAGAAATATTCAATTGGTCCATTAACATTTTGACGCCACGGGCTACCAGTTTATCATTGTTTAGTTGCATGTCCACCATTTTATTGCCTTTTACCTTTCCAAGCTGAACCATTGTGGTGGTGGTGATCATATTCAATACCAGTTTTTGTGCGGTTCCAGCTTTCATGCGCGAACTGCCTGTGAGTACTTCTGGACCCACAACGACTTCAATTGGGTAATCCGACACTTGGGCTAAGGGACTGCCTTGGTTGCACGTAATGCACCCCGTTGTAATATTTGCTTGCTGACACGCTTTTAGTGCCCCAATAACATAGGGCGTTGTGCCAGAAGCAGCTATCCCAACCACAACATCGTTTGTGGAAACGCTATATGTTTGTAAATCTCTCCAGCCTTGTTGGGTATCATCTTCGGCAAATTCAACCGCCGTACGGATGGCACTGTCACCACCAGCAATGAGTCCAATCACCATTTCATGTGGCACGCCAAAAGTAGGAGGGCACTCAGAAGCATCTAAAATCCCGAGGCGTCCACTCGTACCTGCTCCTAAATAAAACAGACGTCCGCCTTTTTGAAGGTTTTTAACAATCTGTGCTACTAAAGCTTCAATTTGTGGAACCACTGTGGCTACCGCAGACGGAACACTCTGATCTTCTTTATTGATTACGTTTAAAACATCCTTAATAGACATTTTTTCAAGATGGTTGTAATGCGAATCCTGTTCGGTGGTTTTTGTGAAAGTCATACACAAAAATAGAATTTTTGAAACACTTTTGTACTATTCCAAAATTAAACTCGCGCTATAAGTTTCAGAAAGTCTAAAATACCCCATAGGAAAATGCTCTGGATTACTTAGGTTTGAAAGGTTGCCACGTACTGTGGAAGGAGTGGTGCTAAAAGGATTTCCACCATCTTCAGTTTGGTCAATCAAAATAGTCATAAAATTAAAATGACGTTCGTCAATCCCCATGATTTTTATGAGTGCGACATCCCCCGCTTCTAAATCTTCATAGAAATGCGAAAAGGTAAACAAATTTCCTTGGTAGAATTCATCTTTGGTTGCTAAATACTTTTGATTATCAAAATCAAATAAATAAAAATCATCGCGCTCAGCACTGTCGGTATAGGAAATTAAAACCTCTTTTTCATTACCTTCAAAAAGTGTATTATCTCCTTGTTCTAAGTTTTCAATGGGCACGGCATGCATCAGCTGTTCTATCGACGACTCATAGGTTTCATTTTCATATACCACGCGTAGTTTGTAATCTGTATCAAAACTTGGAGTAAAGTCCATTCTATAATCTTCTAGAGTCGCATCGTACACAAAATTAAGTGTTTGGTTGTTTGTGAGATCCATCAATTGTACGCTAGCATTAGATACAACAGGATTTTCCTCTTGGTAAAAACTACCAGATAAACTCAGCTTTACTACTTGAGTTAAAGTTTCATTGGGCGTCATTAGTAGTGAGGCATCAATGGCAAGGCGAGGTGTTTCTGTAGGTAGATCCAGTTGAACGACTTCTTCGCATGCGGTATTCAGGAATCCAAGACCAATCAATAGTATGAGTTGTTTTAGGTGTTTCATAGCACTAAAATTTAAAGTTATAAGAAATGGCTCCCACGGCGCCAAAAAGGGATAATTTGACCGCTTCATTTTGACCGGTCACTTCATTCTCTCTAAAATTTAACGATTGGGTATTTTTACGATTGTACAGGTTGTAAATACTAAAAACCCATTCGCTTTGCCATCCTTTTTGTTTGTTTGGTTTGGGGGTGTAAGTCCCAGAAATATCAAAACGATGGTAGGCATCTAAACGACTAGAGTTTCGAGCTTCAAATGTTGGAACGACCAAGCCATTATAATTGTATTGCCCATTAGGGTAGGTCGTTGGTTGTCCAGTCTGAAATATAAAATTAGCACTCAATCTCCATTTTTCAGTCAAATCATAGGTAGATGTGATAGATATGTCGTGTGTTTTATCATAGGGAGTGTTATACCAATTTCCGTTATTGATACCCGGCTCAGAAGCGTTTTGTCCCTCTGTTTGTTGTTCAGATTTTGAAAGCGTGTAAGCAAACCATCCTTTAAAACGGCCTTTGTTTTTGCGGAACAAAAGCTCCAATCCATATGCTCTTGAACGACCATTAAGCAATACTTGTTCAATAGCATTGTTGGCAATTAAATTAGCACCATCAATATAATCGATCCGGTTTTTAATGGTTTTATAAAAACTTTCTACTTCTAACGAATAGACCTCATAATTTTTAAAATATCCAACAGCTATTTGATCCAGGATTTGTGGCTGGATAAATTTCCCACTTGGCGTCCATACATCCAAGGGAGCTGGAGAACTGGTATTGGATAACAAATGTAAATACTGCGTCATTCGGTTGTAGCTAGCCTTAAGGGAAGTATCGTCATTAAGTTGGTAGGAGAGTGCCAAACGAGGTTCTAAATTCATAAAAGATTTTTCCACTTTTCCTTGACTACCACTTTCGGATCCAATAGGATCTATTTTCTCGTAAAGTTGTAAGTCAGAATTAAACCCAACGGCTTTGTCATTTTCATATACATTTAGTTGGTCTTGCCCCAATCGTAAAAATGAGCTCAGTCGTACCCCGTAGCTTAGTGCCAAACGCTCTGTGAGTTGCTGGTTTACATCGATATAAACAGCATTTTCAAATGCAAATTTGTTGGTAAGTGCTTTTCTATTAATACCTGAGTCTGGACCATTTGGACTTATAACTCCCGGATTGAAGCTATAATAAGTACTGTGAAGCCCATACTCTAGTTTATAGCGGTCATTAATGTATTGTTTAAAATCGTATTTGATATTCATATTTTGAATTCCTGAATTCCATTCGAAGCCTACAAAATTCAAATTCAATCCATAATAATAGTCGGAGTAAATAAGTGATAAATTAGAAAACAGTTGTTCCGAAAATAAATGATTCCATCTAAAATTTACAACGGTATTGCCATAAGTGTTTTCAAAACTATCTGATATACTAAACACATCTCTTCCAAAATATCCAGAGAGGTATATGTTGTTTTTTGGATTCAATTTATAACTTATCTTGGTATTCAAATCATAGAAATACGCAATATTGTCAATGTCAAACAACGGTAAAAATAAATGTGCATATGTGGCACGACCACCCAATAAAAATGAACCCGAACCCTTGTTTAAGGGACCTTCAAGGAGCAGGCGACTTGCGACAATTCCAACCCCTCCGTTTGCTTGAAATTTATTTTTATTCCCCTCTTTTTGATAGATATCTAAAACAGAGGCAACGCGTCCACCGTACTTGGCAGGAATTCCTCCCTTATATAATTTTAAATTCTTAATCGCATCAGGATTAAAAACAGAAAATAATCCAAATAAATGTGAGGAGTTAAAAATCGTTGCTTCATCCAATAATATTAAATTTTGGTCAACCGCACCCCCACGAACATTGAAACCTGCAGCGCCTTCACCACCACTAGAAACCCCAGGTAATAGCGTGATCGCTTTTATGACATCCGCTTCGCCAAAGACCACCGGTATTTGTTTGATAGTGGAAGCAGTTAACGAATTCACACTCATTTGAGGTGTTTTGATGTCAATAGCTTCAATATCCGTTTCAATTACAATTTCGTCCAAAGCTTCTACAGAATCTGTCAGTGTAAAATTTCGAGAAATATTCCGATCAAGTATGATAGTTTCTCTTATGGTTGAGTAACCAATTGTACTAATTGTGACTTCGTAAGTCCCTTCGTTTAGTGTGATGGAGTAGAAGCCGTATTCGTTAGAAATAGTCCCTGTTTTGAGGTCTAAAATAAGGATGTTGGCACCAATCAAGGTTTCTTGTCCTTCTGCTTCAAAAATAGACCCACTAAGAGTGTATTTTTCTTGTGAATATCCTAACAAATTAAGTCCTATAAAAAAGAGAAAAAAGAGCCGTTTCATTGGTTGAAATTTTAGAGGACAAATTTAAAATAAAAAGCACCTCAAAGAGGTGCTTTTAACAAAATATTCTGATAGAATTCTACGAACCTATGATTTGATTTAGTGTTGCACTAGGACGCATAGCGGTGTCTGTTTTCTCTGAATTTGGAAGGTAATAACCATCAGTTTCAATCGCATGTCCTTGGATACTTATTAACTCATTTACAATCGTTTTTTCATTTTCTAAAAGGGATGATGCAACAGATGTAAATTCTGCTTTCAATTCGGAGTCCTTTGTTTGAGCTGCCAACGCTTCTGCCCAATACAGAGTAAGATAAAAATGACTACCTCTGTTGTCGAGCTCATTTACACGCCTCGATGGAGATTTCTTTTCATCCAAAAACTTTTCTGTAGCAGCATCTAAGGCTTCTCCAAGAATTGCTGCTTTTGGGTTTGAGTTGACTTGACTAAAATGCTCTAGAGAAACGGCTAAGGCCAAAAACTCTCCTAATGAATCCCAACGTAAGTGGTTTTCATGCGTGAATTGTTCTACGTGTTTTGGAGCGGAACCACCGGCTCCTGTTTCAAATAAACCACCCCCATTCATCAATGGTACAATCGATAGCATTTTAGCACTCGTTCCAACTTCAAGAATTGGAAATAAATCTGTCAAATAATCTCTCAAAACATTTCCAGAAACTGAAATCGTATCCAGTCCTTGTTTCAATCTTAAAAGCGTATAATGAGTAGCTTCTACAGGGGCTAAAATCTGAAGATCCAGTCCGTTAGTATCGTGATTTTTCAGGTAAGTATTTACTTTTTTGATGAGTTCGCTATCGTGTGAGCGTTTGGCATCTAACCAGAATATAGCTGGTAATTGAGAAGCTTTGGCACGTGTAACGGCTAACTTCACCCAGTCTTGAACCGGCGCATCTTTTACCTGACACATACGCCAGATATCACCCGCTTCAACGGGATGCGAAATTAAAATACTTCCATCCGCATCAATGACATCGACACGACCATTGGATTGAATTTCAAAAGTTTTATCATGCGAACCATATTCTTCAGCTTTTTGAGCCATAAGTCCAATATTTGGAACCGTTCCCATTGTAGTGGGGTCAAAAGCACCATGCTCTTTACAGAAATCGATGGTTGCTGTATAAATACCAGCATAACTGCTATCTGGAATAACCGCCTTGGTATCTTGTGCGCTTCCTTTTGCATTCCACATTTGCCCTGACGTTCGAATCATGGCTGGCATAGAAGCATCGATGATTACATCACTAGGAACGTGTAAGTTGGTAATGCCTTTATCCGAATTGACCATCGCTAAATCAGGTCCATTGGTAATCGCATTTGTAAAGTCAGCTTCAATTTCCTGACGTTTTTCAGCAGATAATCCACTGACTTTTTCTAATATATTTCCATACCCATTATTGGCATCAACGCCAATTGCATCGAAAGTTGCTTGGTGTTTTTCAAATACATCTGCAAAAAACAAACGTACTGCATGTCCAAAAATAATAGGATCACTGACTTTCATCATTGTTGCTTTCATGTGAAGCGAAAACAAGACTCCATTGGCCTTAGCATCTTTAATTTCAGCAGTTAAAAACGTTTTTAATGCTTTGACACTCATCACTGTTGCATCAATAATTTCGCCCTCTAAAAGCGCAATATTTGATTTTAACGAGGTAGTTTGATTATTTGAGTCAGTATGAACAATGCTTACTTTTGTAGCAGTTGTCACAGTGATTGATTTTTCATTATGAGCAAAATCGCCATCAGCCATTGTGGCAACATGAGTTTTTGATTCTGCCGTCCAAGGTCCCATACTATGTGGGTTTTTCTTTGCGTAGTTTTTTACAGCTTTCGGCGCACGGCGGTCTGAATTCCCTTCTCTCAAAACTGGGTTAACTGCACTTCCTTTGATTTTATCGTAACGCGATTTAATAGATTTTTCTTCCTCACTTTGCGGGGTATCTGGGTAGTTTGGAATCGCAAATCCTTTGGATTGTAATTCGCTGATTGCCGCTTTGAGTTGAGGTATAGACGCACTAATGTTAGGAAGTTTTATGATGTTAGCTTCAGGCTTGGTTACTAATTTACCAAGTTCTGCTAGGGCATCTTCAACCTGTTGGTCATCAGATAAAAACTCACTAAAGGTTGAAAGAATTCGAGCTGCTAACGAAATATCTTTTGTTTCGATTTCAATGCCTGAACTTCCGACAAAAGATTTAACAATAGGTAAAAATGACCTCGTTGCTAGTGCAGGTGCTTCGTCGGTGATAGTATAAATGATGTTGGCCATAATGGGCGAATAAAGTTTAGTTTATCTTCAATAAAAATACGTCTTGCCTTACATGAATTAAGGCGTGCAAATATATGAAATTGCAATGATTTTATAGAGCAATTTAATTCGAAAAATCAGCGATAAATATAATATTGTTAGTTTTAAAATTTAGGAGTCATTTTGGAATAAAAATAAGGCAAAAAAAAAGCTCTAAATAAATAGAGCTTTTTTGAGAGTTTAAAATAAAAATCTGACTAACGTCTTCTTTCTTTAATTCTGGCTTTTTTACCAGTAAGTTCTCTAAAATAAAAGATACGAGCTCTTCTTACTTTACCACGTTTGTTGACTTCAA
>MDSY01136489.1_pt1 | contig 13706 bp, 6 predicted proteins | sample 811131 | NCBI WGS metagenome assembly MDSY01 (sample SAMN05326643, study PRJNA326480) | marine metagenome | isolation source: seawater | place: Atlantic Ocean: South West | collected 2010
GAAGATAAGTTGCTTTATGCTACACTTGCTAGAGGATTTAAAAGTGGTGGTTTTAATGGTAGAGGAGGTACTCCTACTACATTAGGCCCATTTGATGAAGAAAGTGTGGATGCTCTTGAAATTGGTTTAAAAGCTGATTGGGGATCAACCTTAAGAACAAATGTAGCTTTCTATCTTATGAGATTTGAAGATCTCCAAAGAACTGTTATTAGACCTCTAATTAACTGTGGTTGTCCAAACCCACAAGAAACTATTACTGCTAATGCGGCTGAAGCTGAAATTAAAGGTATAGAAATTGAAATCGAATGGGTTCCAAGCGATAACTTTAATTTAGGTATTGCTTTAGCCTTTAATGATGCCGGATATGAAGAATATTTTGCTGATGTTTTTGGAACAGGCGCTCAAGATTATTCAGGTCTTCCATTGCAAAATGCTCCTGATATAACTGCCGCAGTTAATATGTCTTATAGTATTGATATGGAAAATGATGCGTCAACTGTGATAAATCTTGGATGGCAATACCATGACGATTTGAACGCAAGTGTTACTGGTTATGGACCAGCTGAGGTTGACGCCAGAGGCACGCTCAATGCTAGTATCGACTATATACCGGCTCAAGGAAATTGGAGAATTTCTGCCTATGGAAAGAATTTAGCTGATGATATAGATAAATTAGCCACTACAAATGTTTCTGTATTGCTTGATCTTGCCTACTACAGCAAACCACGCGTTCTTGGTATTGAATTAGCTTGGGAATATTAAGAACTAAATATCAATAAAGCGGTCTTTCTTTGACCGCTTTATTTTAAATTTACGATGGTTATTAATTGATTTAAAATCTGAGAAATATTTCTTTCAGATTTTATTATTCTTGTCTAATGTCTTAAATAACTTATCTAAAATAACCAAAAATTCTATTATGATATTAGCTACAATTTAGAAAGTTATTTTCATTTAGGTCATCTTCTTTCCTAAGATATATACTCTATTTGATGACAAATATGGAAAAATTGATAATCTATAAAAATAAATTGATTTTTAAATTCTGAGAAAAGTTTGTGAAAAAAATACGAATAGGAGGGGCAAGTGGTTTTTGGGGCGATGCGCCATTAGCAAGTGAACAATTAATTTCAAAAGGTAATATTGATTATTTAGTTTCAGATTATCTTGCAGAAATCACAATGTCTATCATGGCAAGAGCACGAGCAAAGGATGAAAAATTAGGATTTGCCGCAGACTTTATTAATGATTTAATTAAACCTAATTTATTAGAAATAGCTAATAAAGGTATAAAAATTATCTCTAATGCCGGAGGTGTGAATCCAATTGCATGCTCTAAGTTACTTGAGGAGTTGATTTCTGAATCAGGTCTTGATTTAAAGGTTACAACAATTCTTGGTGATGATTTAATTAAGGAGATTGATGAACTTTCTAAGCAAAATTATGCAGAAATGTACTCCAAAGAAGAATTTCCAGAAAAGGATAAAGTACTAAGTGTTAATGCGTATTTAGGAGCATTTCCTATTGCTGAGGCCCTTGCTGATGGTGCTGACATAATTATAACAGGAAGAAATGTCGATAGTGCTGTGACTCTTGGGGCATGTATTTATGAATTTGGATGGTCAAAAGATGATATAAATCAATTAGCGGGAGGAAGCCTTGCTGGACATATTCTTGAATGTGGAACACAAACAACAGGTGGAAATTTTACAGATTGGAAAGAAACTATAGATAATTTGGCTGATATTGGATATCCAATTGCTGAAATATCTGAAGATGGTACATTTATTTGTTGCAAGCCTGATAATACTGGAGGACTTGTTAATAAAGGAACTGTTTCGGAACAAATGCTTTATGAAATAGGCGATCCACAGGCTTATATTCTTCCAGATGTAATATGCGATTTTTCTGAAGTAGAGATTGAGAATATTGGTAAAGATCGGGTTTTAGTTAAGAAGGCAAAGGGTTATAGAGCTCCTGATCATTATAAAGTCAGTCTTACTTATAAGGAGGGTTTTCGAGGAGGTGTGATGCTTACATACTATGGGATTGAAGCGAATAAAAAAGCTGATAAATTTTCTAAAGTAGCATTTGAAAGAGCCAGACAAATTTTTAGAAAAAATAATATTGCCGATTTTACCGAAACCAGCGTTGAAATTATAGGAAATGAAAGTCAATATGGTGAACATAGTTTAATAGATGGATCGAGAGAGGTTGTTGCAAAAATAGCAGCTAAGCATGATGATGCAGAAGGAATTAATATTCTTCTTCGGGAAATAACAGGCTTAGGATTATCGACACCGCCAGGACTTTCAGGTTTTGCTGGGACTCGGCCAAGACCTTCACCAGTTGTTAGGCTTTTTTCTTTCGCTATCCCAAAAGAAAAAGTCTCCATCAAAATTGTATCTAATGCGAATGAGAAAAACTTTATAGATCATATAGAAAAATCAATCGATACTAAGAATATAAAAAGACCTGAAGAACCGAAAATATCTGAAGGAAACAATAAAGAAATGACATCAGTTCCCTTAATTCAAGTGGCGTGGGGGAGAAGTGGTGATAAAGGAAATAAGGCTAATATAGGTATTATTGCTAGATCTGAGGTCTATTACCCTTATATCTGTCGAGCTCTGACAACAGATCTAATCCAGAATCGTTTTTCGCACTTCCTAGAAGGTGGGGTTGAGAGGTTCTTATTACCTGGATCTAACTCAATTAATTTTCTTCTCCATGATGTTCTAGGTGGAGGTGGAGTTGCAAGTCTAAGAAATGATCCGCAAGGAAAAGGTTATGCTCAATTAATTCTCGATACACCAATACCAATTGCAAAGGATTTATTATGACTGTTTTTGAATCAAAAATTAATACAAACTCTGAGGTCTATAATGTTAATCGCACTGAAATGCTTGATCTTATAGAGCAAATGAATTCTCTTTTAAAAAGAGCAGAAAATTTATCCGAGAAAAGAAAACCAAGATTTTTAGAAAGAAATCAATTAACACCTCGGGATCGTCTTATGCACCTACTAGATCCAGGAATGCCTTTTCTAGAATTAGCTAATATGGGTGGTTTCCTGAGAGATATTCCTGACAGGGAGAAAAGTGTTCCAGGGGCCAGTTTAATTTCTGGAATTGGTTTCATAAATGGCGTTAGATGTATGATTACGGTAGATGATAGCGGTATCAAGGCTGGAGCAATGACTGATGGATGGGGAGAGAAATTTACCCGTGCTCAAGATATTGCATTGCAACAAAAACTTCCGTTTGTGCATCTTGTAGAAAGTGCAGGAGCTGACCTTCCAAGATACCATGTTGAGCAATGGTTGAATTTTGGAAGATTGTTTGGGAATTTAGCCAAACTTAGTGCTGCAGGATTGCCCACTATTGCTGTATTGCATGGGGCGTCAACTGCAGGCGGTGCTTATATGCCTGGTCTAAGTGATTATGTTATAGCTATTAAAGGAAGAGGAAGGGCTTTTTTAGCTGGCCCAGCTCTTTTAAAAGCGGCAACTGGTGAAGAAACAGATGAAGAAGAATTAGGGGGAGCAACTATGCATGCTTCAATTTCAGGTTTAGCCGAATATTTAGCTGAAGATGATTTATCCGGACTCCTTATAGCAAGAAATATTATTGATAGACTTGATTGGAACAAAAGATGTTCTGTAACTAAAAGTGAATCTTTCTCGGAACCTAAATATGATCCAGATGAAATTGCTGGAATAGTACCTCTTGATTACAGGAAATTTTATGATGTTAGAGAAGTTATAGCACGAATAGTAGATGGATCGGATTTTGATGATTTTAAACCTCTTTATGGTGAAACTACATTATGTATTCAGGGTAAAGTTCATGGAAATTCATGTGGAATATTGGCTAACAATGGCCCTATAGATAATTCGGGCGCAACCAAAGCAGCGCAATTCATGCAACTATGTGATCAAGCCGATATTCCTCTTGTTTTCTTTCAAAATATTACTGGATATATGGTTGGCAGTAAGTATGAACGAGGAGGTATGATTAAGCATGGTGCAAAAATGATACAAGCTGTTTCAAATGTAAGGGTTCCAAGAATTACATTTATGATAGGTGCAAGTTTTGGTGCAGGTAATTATGGAATGTCAGGTTACGGCTATGATCCTGAGTTTCTTTTTAGTTGGCCAAATATTCAGATAGGTGTCATGGGCGGGGAGCAAGCAGCTAAAACAATGACTATAGTTATGGAAGCGGCAGCAAAAAGGAGGAAACAGAAGATAGATAAAAAAATGATGGAAAAACAGTCAAAATCTATCATTGAACATTTTGATAAGCAGTCTGATGCTTTTTATACTTCCGGACTATCCTTAGATGATGGAATAATAGATCCACGCGATACTAGAAAAGTCTTAGCTTTTTGTTTAGATACATGTTTTGAATCTGAAAATCGATCTGTCCGACCGAATAGTTTCGGCATAGCAAGATTATAAGGAGAAAAAATGACTAATTTACCGAAGACAAAAAGCGTTGTATTGGAAAAAGATGAGGAGTGTTTAAGAATTTGGTTTAATACTCCTGAAAATCGTAATGCTTTATCTGAAGAGGTAATAGAGGACCTAGAGAAAACAGTGGAAGCAGTCAATAACGATCTTTCAATTCGAACTATAATTTTAAGAGGGAAAGGGGGAGTTTTTTGTGCAGGGGCAGATTTGAAGGGTTTTCGCTCAAATTTCCAGTCAGGTAATAAGGGCATCAAAGAAATTTCACTTCAAAATCAAAAAATGGGTCGCTTATTAGACAATCTTAATCAGATTTCACAAACTATTATAGTCTTAATCGAGGGAGCAGCTATTGCTGGAGGTATGGGATTTGCCTGTATTGGCGACATAACGGTTTCAACTTCAGATGCCCAATTTTCTTTAACAGAAACAAGTATTGGTATTCCACCAGCGCAAATTGCTCCTTTTGTTGTTCAACGAATAGGATTTTCAAAAGCGCGTCAGCTAATGTTAACTGGTTCGCGTTTTAAAGGAGTTGAGGCTTTTGAGATGGGATTGGTTCATGTTCTTGTAGATGAAGAAGGAGAATTAGAAAAAAAAGCTATAGAAATTAGGAAAAGTATCCGTCGATGTGCCCCTGGCGCTAATTCAGCAACAAAGGCTATTCTTTTTGCAACACAATATGCCAAAAGAGAAGATTTGATTGGTTTTGCCGGAGATAAATTTGCCGAATGTATGTTGAGCGATGAAGCTCAAGAAGGTGTAGCCTCGTTTATTGAAAAAAGAAAACCAAATTGGGCTGATGAAGAATAATTTTAATAAAATTTTAGTTGCAAACCGTTCAGAGATAGCTGTACGTGTCATTAAATCAATAAAAAATCGTGGCTTACAATCAGTAGCTATTTTTGCTGAAGGAGATGAAGATTCGAACCATGTTCATCTTGCTGATGAAGCTTTATGTGTTGGTCCAGCAAAAGTTTCTGAATCTTATCTTAATATTAAAAATATTTTGGAAATTGCAAAGTCTGTAAATGTAGATGCAATTCATCCTGGGTATGGATTTTTATCTGAAAATGCTAATTTTGCCAAAGAATGTGAATCTGCAAATATATGTTTTATTGGACCATCGCCAGAAATAATAAAATTAATGGGGAATAAAGCGGAAGCAAAAAGAAAAATGATGGACATGGGCGTACCATGTATACCTGGTTACCAGAGTGCAGATCAATCCGATAAATCCCTCATCAAATCTGCCAAAGAAATAGGCTTCCCAATTATGATAAAGGCTTCAGCTGGTGGTGGAGGAAAAGGTATGCGATTAATAGGTAATATCAAGGATATAGAGGGTGCATTATCTACTGCACGCTCAGAAGCATTTCGATCTTTTGGCTCTGATGAACTTATTCTGGAAAAAGCTCTTGAAAAACCATTGCATATTGAAGTCCAGGTTTTTGGTGATAAGCATGGTAATTATGTTCATATGGGTGAAAGAGATTGTTCAATTCAAAGGAGACATCAAAAAGTCATAGAGGAAACTCCAGGGCCTTCAATATCGAGTGATTTACAAGAACTAATTAGATCAACATCCGTAGAAATTATTCGTAACATTGAATATGTAGGAGCTGGAACAATAGAATTTTTAGTTGATGGTGATGAATTTTATTTTCTTGAAATGAACACTCGGATTCAGGTTGAACATGCTGTGACTGAAATGGTTACAGGTTTAGATTTGGTGGCAATGCAAATTGATACTGCTGAAGGTAAACCATTGGGTATAAAGCAGGATGAAATCAATCTAAATGGTCATGCTATTGAGGCTAGACTATATGCTGAAAATCCAAGTAATGGATTTATTCCTTCTCCAGGAGATGTTTATTTATGGAAACCATATGAGGCAGATGGTATAAGGATAGATCATTCTTTATCCAATAATCAGAGTATTTCTAGACTTTACGATCCGATGATTGCCAAAGTAATTGCTTGGGGTCAGAATAGAGAAACTTCTAGAAAGCGTCTTATTAAAGCCCTTAATAAAAGTGTTTTTTTTGGTACAGACAACAATAAACATTTTTTGAAAAGTGTTTTAGAATCTAAAGAATTTATCAAAGCTAATATTAATACCAATTTTCTATCAACAGATTTTCATTACACCGATACTTCAGAAGATAAAAAATTGCAATTCGCCCCACTAGTAGCATCATTTCAATATTTAAAGGATAGAAAAAGACTCTATAAGAAAAGTTTACTGCCTAATGATGGTCTTTTAAACTGGAGAAGTTCTGGAAATCTTATTTCAAAATATAAATATAAAATTGGAGAACAAAGCTATGATTATTTGGTTTGTCCGTTAAACGATCAAACTATGCATGTTACTTCAAACGAGGAGAAAATAGAGGTTAGCTTTATTGATTCTAATGAATATAACTATCAAATATCAATTAATGATACTAAATTTTCATGCGATTTGTTAGATGTTTCTGAAAGAGTTTGTTTCTTACAGTTTGAAGGGGTCACTTGTTGTTTTGAGAATTTAATTACTGTTAAACAAAATCAAAATAATTTTGCAGATGAAAATTCTGTTAAACCTCCAATGCATGGAAATATTTATAAGATTTTGGTGAAAGTTGGAGATAAGGTTAAGAAAGATAAACCTTTGATAATAGTTGAATCAATGAAAATGGAACATGAAATACTAGCCCCAAGCGATGGAATCGTGGAAAATATAAATGTTAAGATTGGTGAGCAAGTTTCAACGGATACCGAGCTTATATCAATGACAGGAGTTAAATAAATGATACCAAATTATTCTGTTGCAATGAATTTTGGTTTGGGAGAAGTCATTGACGAGTTAAGAAGGCAAGTTTCTAGATTTGCTAGTGACCATATTACACCAATAGCCGAAGAAATTGATGTTACCAACGAATTTCCACGACATTTATGGCCTAAACTCGGCGAATTAGGTTTGCATGGGGTTACTGTTCCAGAAGAATTAGGGGGTTCTGGGTTAGGCTATCTAGCGCATATTGTGGCTATGGAAGAAATTTCAAGGGCTTCTGGTTCGGTTGGTCTATCCTATGGAGCACACTCCAATCTATGCGTTAACCAGATTTGTTTAAATGGTTCTAAGGAACAAAGATCCAATTATTTACCAAAATTAATTTCCGGAGAACATATAGGTGCTTTAGCCATGTCAGAAACTGGAGCGGGTTCAGATGTGGTTTCAATGAAATTAAATGCTGAAAAAAAAGCTGACAGATTTATTTTAAATGGACACAAAATGTGGATTACAAATGGGCCTGATGCTGACATTCTTGTGGTATATGCAAAAACTAATCAAGAATCATCTCCAGGTAATATAACTGCGTTTATTATAGAAAAAGATTTCAAAGGCTTTTCTGCTTCAAAAAAATTAGACAAATTGGGAATGAGAGGATCTAACACAAGTGAGATTCTTTTCGAAGATTGTGAAGTTCCTGTAGAAAATGTTCTAGGTGAAATAGGTAAAGGGACTTCAGTACTTATGAGTGGTTTGGATTATGAAAGAGCGATTTTAGCGGGCGGGCCTTTAGGAATCATGCAATCATCACTTGATTATATTATGCCATATATACATGAGAGGGAACAGTTCGGAAAACCTATTGGTTCATTTCAATTAATTCAAGGAAAAATAGCTGACATGTACTCAACCACTATGGCTTGTAAAGCATATGTTTATAGTGTTGGAGCATCATGTGATAGGGGAGAGATAACTAGAGAAGATGCGGCGGGTTGTATCTTGTTTGCTTCAGAGAAAGCGACATTAATTGCTTTAGATGCAATACAAATAATGGGAGGAATGGGCTACATTAATGAAACCCCTACAGGTAGATTACTTAGAGATGCAAAATTGTATGAAATTGGGGCAGGAACTTCTGAAATAAGACGAATGTTAATTGGAAGGGAATTATTTAACAAAACTAGCTAGAAAGAAAATATGGCATCACTAAATGACAAATATGAACTTGAAAATGGTCAAGCTTATATGTCTGGGTTACAAGCTCTAGTACGGCTGCCAATAATCCAAAGTAGGATAGACAAATCGAGAGGGCTAAACACTTCAGGTTTTATATCAGGTTATCGCGGATCTCCTTTAGGTGGTTATGACTCACAACTACAAAAAGCTTCTGAATATTTGAAAGAAGCAAATATACATTTTGAACCCGGTATTAATGAAGATTTAGCTGCAACAGCCGTTTGGGGCTCACAGCAAATACATTTTGGGTCAGGTAGTGATTTGGATGGGGTCTTCGGTATTTGGTATGGAAAAGGGCCAGGCGTAGATCGATCTTTAGACGCTTTAAGACATGCTAATTTAGCAGGTACCTCTAGTTATGGAGGCGTACTTGCATTAGGAGGAGATGATCATGGGGCGCGTTCATCAACTACTTCCCATCAATCAGATCACAACTGGGTATCGGCATTTATTCCTTATTTATATCCGGCAGGAGTTTCTGAGTTAGTGGAGTTTGGCCTTCTTGGTATTGCTATGAGTCGATACACAGGAGCTTGGACTGGCATGAAGATCCTTGCCGATGTTGCCGATGCATCTGTTACAGCAGATCTTTCTAAAGAAAAAAGGAAAATAATAATTCCCGATGATTTTGAAATGCCCGAGGGCGGTCTTCACATTCGCTTTCCAGATAATGTAAGGGAACAGGATGTTCGGCTTCAGCGTTATAAAGGTTTTGCAGCTCAAGCTTTTGCAAGAGCAAATAATATAGATCAAATAATTTGGAAATCGGATAATGCAAAAATTGGAATTATGGCTTCTGGTAAATCTTATGAAGATGTCAGGGAGGCTTTGCATTTTTTAGGAGTTGATGAGGAAGTTGCCTTAGATATAGGTTTATGTCTTTATAAGGTAGGAATGCCCTGGCCCTTAGAACCTTTAGGAGTAAGAAAATTTAGCCAAGGACTAGAAGAAATATTAGTAGTTGAAGAAAAAAGAGAGTTAATTGAGCACCAATTAAAGTGGCAACTTTTTAATTGGAAAGAGAATGAAAGACCTATTGTTGTAGGTAAAAACGACGAAGAAAATCGATGGCTCTTGCCCGCAGAAAATGAGTTGCCATTACAAACTATTATTGATGTTGTCGCTCAGCGTTTAGCTAAAAAAACAAAAATAAAAGATATCCAAAAAAAATTACTTTGGTTTAGAAATCGTGCAAATGAAAGCAATAATAGAACGCCCTTAACAACAAGATCTGCTTATTTTTGCTCTGGATGTCCTCACAACACCTCAACAAAATTGCCAGAGGGGAGTTATGCGACAGCAGGAATAGGCTGTCACTATTTAGCTTTAAATATGGATCGTGAGACACAAACTTACTCTCATATGGGTGGTGAAGGAGTTAGTTGGATAGGGCGGCATAGATTTGCAAGAGATAAACATATGTTTGTCAATATTGGTGACGGAACCTATCAACATTCAGGCTTACTTGCCATTAAAGCTGCGGTAGCTTCAGGAATGAATGCTACATATAAAATCCTATATAACGATGCAGTTGCTATGACGGGCGGCCAAAAAATTGAAGGTAATCCTTCAGTAATTGAAATAGCATTTCAGGTTCAAGCCGAAGGGGTAAGGGATATATCTATTGTTGCTGAAGATCCTAAAATTTATGAAGATCTTTCTCTACCGGAAGGAGTAAAGGTTTTTGAAAGAGGTCTGCTTGATAATATACAAAGAAAATATAGGGATATTCCTGGCTGTACAGTGATAATTTATGATCAAACATGTGCAGCAGAAAAAAGAAGAAGAAGAAAAAGAGGCTTAATACCTGACCCTCTTAAAAGAGTTTATATAAATCCAAATATATGTGAGGGATGTGGTGATTGTTCAACACAATCAAACTGTATATCTATTGAACCATTAGAAACAGAATTAGGAAGAAAAAGAAAAATTAATCAATCAAATTGTAATAAAGATTTTTCCTGTGTTGAAGGATTTTGTCCATCTTTCATAACTTTTGAAGTTAAAGAGGGAAAGAAAAAAGAAAATTTTATTGATCCGCCAAATATTAATATAAGTGATCCAGAAATAAATGAATTAAAAGAGTCTTGGAATATTTTAGTAACCGGCGTCGGAGGTACAGGGGTTGTAACTATTGGAGCCTTAATAGGCATGGCAGCAAATATTGAAGGAAAAAAAGCTACAGCTCTTGATATGACCGGTCTTGCCCAAAAAAATGGTGCAGTCTGGAGTCATATAAGAATTGATAGAAAGAATGAATATTTGAGATCAAATCGAATTCCTCCTGGGTCTGCTAATCTTCTTCTTGCTTGTGATCCTATAGTTAGTATCGGTGAGGATTCATTGTCCGTAATATCGAAAGAAACAACTTCTGTGGTTATTAATTATGAGCAACATCCAGTATCAGATTTTATCTTCGATCGAGATTTTGAATTTAATGAGAAAAAAGTAATGGATCGAATTATAGAAAACACAAAAGGAATTTCTTCAGAACTTCCTGCAGGAGAATTAGCTGAAAAAATTATCGGCAATAGCATAGGCTCAAATCTATTACTTCTCGGTGCAGCTTGGCAGAGAGGTCTTGTTCCACTCGAAAAAAAATCAATCTATGAAGCAATTAATCTCAATGCTGTGTCGGTTAAAGAAAATATTGCTATTTTTGAATGGGGTCGATGTTTTGTTGAAAAACCTGAACTAATAAATGAAATATTGGGAAGGCAACAAACAAAAGAAATAAAAATAGATGATTTTGTTAATGCTCGATGTTTAGATTTGATTTCATACCAAAACAAATCTTTATCTAAAGAATATAGAAAAATAATAGAAGATTTAAGGGATGTAGTTAAATCTAATTCAGATGAAGATATTTCATTAGTTAAGGCGACGATAAAAAATTTATATAAGGTTATGGCTTATAAAGATGAATATGAGGTTGCACGTCTTCATATTAAAAATAATCCAAAAAAGGAAGTGCAAGAACTCTATCCTTCTACAAAAAATGTTTATTACCATTTATCACCACCATTTGCGCCAAAGGATTCATCAACCGGGAGACCAAAAAAATATGCCATTCCATCTAATTTCATAAGACCGTTATTTTTTTTGTTATCTCATTTACGAAAATTACGTGGGACAGTTTTTGATTTTTTAGGATATCGGGAGGAAAGAAGGAATGAGAGAGAATTAATTAGAATGTATCAATCCGATATTGAATTAGTCAAAGAGAATTATGAATTTTCAGAAAAGTGTATCTTGCAACAATTATTAGATCTTCCTGAAATTGTAAGAGGTTTTGGGCCCATCAAACATGAGTCATTCAGAAAATATAAAAAACTTCGTAAAGAATTAAGGCATAAAATTATTGAAATATAATTTTTTTTAATCTTTTTAATAATTCTAATTATCTAGATGCTTTACTTTTATAATTTCATAATGTTTATTTATAAATGTTATTCTCGGGGGATTTTACATTATGCTTTTAAAGAAAACTTTTTTTATCTTTGCTTTTTTATTTTTAATTTCTAGTTTGCAAGCTAACGAATATTCTCCGGCAGTAGGAAAGAATTACCCTAATAAACTTTTGTGGGGTGACACACACCTTCATTCTAATGAATCGGCAGATGCATGGTCCATAGGAAACTCAAACTTAACACCTAGTGATGCCTTTCGCTTTGCTAGAGGAGAAGAGGTGATTTCAGAAAGTGGAGTAAAGGCTAAATTGCGGGTTCCTCTTGATTTTTTTATGGTCTCTGATCATGCAACTTACCTTGGAGTTTTTAAAAGAATAGAAGAAGGTAATGCTGACCTTATAAATAGACCTTTAGGCAAAAGGTGGAGGGCGTATATGGATAATGATGACCCAAGACTTTTCACCGAGTTTGTTGAAGGACTTAATGGTAACCAGGAAGTATCTTTTAATAAAGAAATATATAAACCAATCTGGAAAGAGATTACTGAAAATGTTGATAGCTTTAATCAACCTGGGGTTTTTACTGCTTTTATAGGTTATGAATGGACACCGGCCCCGACAGGTGACAATTTACATAGAGTGGTAGTTTTTAAAGATGATGCTGAAACTGCGCAGAAAATAATACCCTTTTCAGCTTTAGATAGTAATAATCCTGAAGATCTTTGGTCTTTCCTAAAAAATTATAACGAAACTACAGGCGGTGAAGCTATTTCTATTTCACATAATAGTAATATTAGTGGTGGTAGAATGTTTCCGCTTAAAAATTCTTATGGCGAACCTATAGATAGAGCTTATGCAGATATGCGAAATAGATGGGAACCTTTAGTAGAAGCAACACAAGTTAAAGGGGATAGTGAAACACATCCAGCTGTTTCACCTAATGATCCTTTTGCGGATTATGAAACATGGGAAGGAAATATTGGAAGGAATGAGACACATAGACTTGAAAAGATTAGTAATTCTGGTGATTGCGCAAATTCTGAAAATTATAAATGTTATCGCTATAAAAAAAGCGAAAGTGACCGGTATAAAGGTAGTTATGTTCGACCAGCATTAAGAAGGGGATTAGAAATACAAAAAAAGATTGGAACTAACCCATATAAATTTGGTGTAATTGGAAGCACTGATAATCATACAGCTTTAACAGCTTCTGCTGAGGATAATTTCTTTGGTAAATTTGTTGATTCAGAACCTGGACCAGGAAGAATGAGTAATTGTATGGCTGGCTGTGATAGACCTGACGCAGAGGAGAACGGAGATTTGTGGCGCAATTGGTTAATAACTGCATCAGGTTATGCGGCAGTTTGGGCTCGTGAAAATACCAGAGAAGAAATTTTTGATGCCATGAAAAGAAAAGAAACATATGCAACGACAGGCCCAAGAATGGCTGTAAGGTTTTTTGGAGGATGGAATTTTTCAAAAGAAGACTCCTTTAGCCCCAATTTTGTAGATATTGGATACACTAAAGGTGTTCCAATGGGATCTGATTTAGGTAATAGAGAAAAAAGAAAGTCACCAGGATTTCTGGTTATGGTTTCAAAAGATCCAAACGGTGCAAATATAGAGCGTGTACAAATAATAAAAGGCTGGGTTGATTCTTATGGAAGATCACAAGAAAAAATCTATGATGTTGCGGTAGCTGATGATGCTGGAGAGAGTACAGTTGATATAGAAAAAGCTACATATAATAATTCTGTCGGTGAAGCGTATTTTTCTACTTATTGGGAGGATCCAGATTTTAATCCTAGCCTATC
>MDSY01072000.1_pt1 | contig 13704 bp, 8 predicted proteins | sample 811131 | NCBI WGS metagenome assembly MDSY01 (sample SAMN05326643, study PRJNA326480) | marine metagenome | isolation source: seawater | place: Atlantic Ocean: South West | collected 2010
AGCCGTGATGAGCGCGGCGGAACAAGGGATGATTTTAGACGCGCACGTGCATCGCGCGATATGGCTAGTAGGCTTGTAAATTTTGTAACTGTACTTTTAAAGCCGGACGACTCGTATTGGCGACGACTCAGTTTTCCTCTTAAATTACTACGACACGTCATTGCCTTCTCCACTTATCAGGCGCGTCGGTCGTCCTTCATGGCGGCCAGCGCGCTGGCGACGCGCGCGATACGGGGTCTCGCCACGATGCGGATGTCGACATCCTCCACGGCGGCGCGCGGCAAGGCGACCAAGGCTGCGGGTGGGTGTGTGGCTGTCGTGTACATCTCCGAGGGAAAAAACGTGGCGGTGGTGGATGAACTGGAGTCGACCGCTGAGCAGGCGTGCGCCAAGCACGGCGCGCGCGTGGTGAACGTGTTTCGCGATGTGGAGTACAACCGGACGGGCTTTACCCTTGGCGTGCGCGTAGGTGTCGGCGACGCTGACGCGGCGGAACCTCTCGGTGCGGTGGCCACGACCCTCGCCGAGAAGGCGCTGTCATTAGTGGATCTGCGCGAGCACGCCGCGACGCACCCTCGTTGCGGCGTCGTGGACCACATCAGCTGCCACGCCGTGGGTGACGCGCCGCCTGGCGTCGCTGTTTCCCTGGCACACGGCATAGGCGCGCATATCGGCGAACACCTCAAAGTGCCCGTGCTGCTGTACGGAGGGGCGAGTGCAAAGGGCGCGGCGCTGGCGGATTTGCGGCGGGCGCACGGTTATTTTCGCGAAACCGCGGGCTCGGGAGGTTGGTCCGGCGCGCATTACGTGGACGGCGGTTCCGTGGACCCAGAGTACGGCCCAACTGCCGTGCCTCCGGAAACGGGAATCGCCATGGTCGGCGCGACGCCGTGGGTGTGTAACTTCAACGTCCCAATCGGCGCTGTTTCAAAACGCGGAGAACAAAATGCAAACGGCGAAGACGCGATGGAAAACGCCGTGCGCGCGGGTCGCCGGTTGGCCCGAAAATTGAGCGAACGGGGCGGAGGTCTTCCGGGAGTACAAGCCATGGCGCTTCCTCACGGAACAGACTGTTGCGGTGTGATTGTGGAGATCGCGTGCAACCTCCTGGACGAACAGAGAAGCTGGCCGCAACAGGTGCAGCGGGAAATAGAACGGCTGTGCGCAGAGGAAAACGACGGCGAAAACGAATTCGAATGGGACGTTCGCGACGGATACGTCACTAACCTCAGCCCGGAAACGATTTTGGAACGATTAGCGTAGAGAGGGGAGGTGTCTTGAACGTCAGAACCGAGTGTAGCCATTTTTTATAAGCGTTTAACGCGCTCTATTTTGCCTCAAGCGCTCTCTTTTAGCTTTTTGCTCAATAACACTGGTTTTATTGGGTTATATTTCAAACCACGACCTTCCTCCATCTCATTCGAACACGTCGGCGGGCAGGGAGACGACGCGTTGGGTGTAACGTAAGCGAAAACTATACCACGACTCCAAAGACAATGAAGCTCCGTTAACGTCGCCAAGAGAGAGACCGACGCGGACGCTGTGCCCACCATGCAAGACCTCGGTCCGTCCCAGATGCCAAGACACCTCAGCGGGCTCCTTTTCGACGATTTGAGGGCCCACCAATGGGTGGCCGCGGTGTACGACGGAGTGCGCGCTCGTGCGCTCTCTGCCAGCGACGCGCTCACCATCGGGGTGTTATTGGCTCGGTGCTCCACTACCGGTCGCGACGAGACGACGCGCGCGGCTGAAGCCACGCTCGGACGCGCGGTAGCGCGCCGAACGCTCGGATCGAACGTAGTGCGTGACGCCGCGAAACTCGCCGAGGAGGTTGCGTCGTCCGCTGGAAAAGGCAAAGGCGGTGATGACGCGCATCCTTGGCTTCGCGACGCCGTTCCTGCGCTTCTCGGCGCGTTGTTGTGTTCTGACTCGCCTCGGGCTTGGGCGCTCGCCGAGGAGAGCGCCCCCCTCGTCGCGGTGATTTATCAACGCGACGCCCACTCACTCATGCCTCTGCTCGAGATGCTTGTTCGCGCGTCGCGGGCGAGTGAATCGAGCGACACGGGGGACGTAGAGGATGGCAATGGCGATGGTGACCGCGTAGCTGGCGCCGCGGCGGGCGCGCGTGCGTTAAACGCAGCGCTCTCTGCGGTTCCGTCGTCGACGCTCGCGTGGCCTCGCGTGTGGCGCGCTCTCGTCGACGCCGCGCCTGTCCGCGAGCGAGGCTCTCCCGACGCTCGCGCCCCGACGCCGTTGATGTCCGCCGTGGGGCGCGCGCTGGCTCGCGTTTCGAAATCCAACGATGACAGGCGCGACGAGTTGTGCGTGACGATCGAAAGCAAGTTGAACGGCTCAGCGCGCGCGCGAAGCGCCGGTTTGGATTTGCTACGAGCGGTGTTGAGCGCGCCGGAACGACCGTTTCCGTTGTCGCACGTTGCATTATCGGTGCGATGGGCGTTGCACGCCGCGAGCACGGTCGATGAGTCACTGGAAACAACGCAAGGTGAACAGACGAAAGCGAAAAGAAATGCGGTGACACACGGGCTGTTGATATCGGCGGCGGCGACGCTCGTCGCGGCGGCGCGGTACCTCACCCCTGCCGACTTAGCAGCGATTCGGGACGGTTGGCTCGCGCCGCGGTTACGCGTGCAAGCGCTGGTGTGGCGCTCCGATGGCGACGCGGGCGTACCGGTTTGTACCGTACAAAGCCATGTGCGTGTACCTTCCAACGAGCGGCTGCCTTTAGATGCCGTCTCCGCGCTGTTCCACGCGGAGTTGGTGCTTACGGCGCGCGTCGACCTGGCGACGTTCAAAGCGCGCGTCACGCGCGGCGAGACGGATCTCAAGGACCGAAGGACGAGTGACACTACGGACATCGAGACAACGCGACGAGGAAATGAGACTGATGCGGCGGTGATGGTAACGCTGGCCAACGCGTTACAATCCTGCCTCGACACCGATGGCATAGACCTCGGAGAGCCGGTGGCGGAGACGAGAAACGCGTTGCTGCGCCGCTTGTCGAGTCTGTTGGAGCTCCAGCGCGGACGCAGCGATGAACGAAACGAACTTCGCACCGCGGCGACGCCCTCCACACCGCGAGTGCGAGTCAGCGCGTGGATTTCTGCTGTGGAGAGCGTGTTGTCTGAAGACGAAGACGAGACGCGAGGCGTGGACCCGCGTGCGCAAGCTGGCGTGCTGAAGCGCGCGGCGGAAGTTGTCTCTGTCGCTTTTGGACTGGAGAAGAGCGAGACGACTGGGCGTGTCTCCGCGGGCGCGCACGATCCCAGCGTCGCACTTCGTGCGCTCGTAACTCGGGATGTCTTGCGAAGGGCGCTGAAACTCGCTGAGCGTCTGGCGCCGAGCGTCGCAGACTCCGAGGACGCGGACGAGAAGCGTCGATTACTCGCCGACCGCATCGGATCGCCTCGAGCTGGAACCTCCGGGAACCCCGGGACCGGACTAACCGAGGCGACCGGTGTTGAGCGTTGGGCGTTGGCACCGGTGTCAACGCGCGCGTCTGTCGTCGCAGGTTGCTTCGAATTATGTTTTGCCGCCGCGCAAGCACCTTCGCCCCCGCCCTTCGAGGCTTCCGTCATCCATGCGCTCGCGGCTCCGGCGCTTCATCTGGACACGTCTGAGGAGATTCACGACGATCCTGACGCTCCTGACAGTCGGCTGGTGTTGTTACACTGGGTCACAGCGCGCGCCACTGAGTGCGGCGCGCTTCGAGCTGCCGCGCCAGCGCTGTCGCTCGCCGCGACCTTACTCTCCGGTTTATCTGAAGAGACTGCGGGCGCGTGTGCGTCGATGGTGGTCACTGCGCACGCCTCCGCTGCGCTCTGGGGCCGCGCGGATGCCGATCCAGACGAGCACAAACGACGAAGCATCGGTGTTTCGCGGTTAGGGGAGAGGTTGTTGTCAGGCACCGCGGAAGAACGCTATTTCGTCAACAAAGTCGTCGATGATGTTGGTGATGATGAAGACGACGTGGCGGATCGTGCGCGCCGCACTGCCGTCTTGGAAGCAGCGCATCATCTCGCGCTCGTGCACAACGGCGCCGGTGCCGCGGTTTCGACGCTCGCGGACGTGGTTCACGTACTTTCTTCAACCACAAACCCGGTGCCTTCGTCCGCTGCAGCGACGAACGCCGCCGTGGTACTTCGTCTTCTCGCCGCGCACGCGCGCCGTGCCGTCGACGGCGCAAGATCGTCCGTGTTCGCGCCGACACCCACCCCTCGGACCCCCGGGACTTCAGGAGGAGCGCGCTCCGCTGTCGACGTCTCCGGGACGCTTCGATTGGGTAGACTCATGTGCCAAACTTTGGACGCAGTTACGGCGACGGTGAAACGAAACGGATTCGGAGATGGTAGCAGCGCGCGTTCCGGAGGCGAGACTTCGCTTACTGCTGCGAAGGTTGCGGAGGCGCTTCACGGCGCCAACACTGCGCTTGCTGCACTTGTGGCTGTAGGGAACTATTTCCCCCAAGGCGGCGGTGGTGCATCCTCGGCGTCGTCTCGATTTGACGACATCGCGCACGCGGCGTATACGAGCGCGGGGAAGCTCGGCGCTGCTGTCGACGCACGATCTATCCGCCTCTCGTCAAACGCGCTGACGTCAGTTAATCATCAAACGACGCGACTTCGAGCACAACGCACGGCGTTGCGCGCTCTTGTCGCGTTGCACGGGGGTGAGCGCCTTACAGACAACGCGCCCTCCGGCGATGATCCCGAGAGCAGAGCTTCGAATAAGTTTCAGCGAAAGTACGGCAAGTTACACTGGGTCGATCTCACAGCGGCAGAGCCCTCGTCCGGGGAGAGCAGCGAGAGCGATGCATCGGAGGAAGACGATGATGAGGAGATGTTCTGTGTGCGCCCGAACGGCGGCGAAGGCATCGCCGGTTGGGGCTTGGTTGACGGCGCGCCGTTCCCGGAGGTGAAGCCAGCGCCAATTAGGAAGAAAAAGGAGCGACGTTCGTCTGAGCGCGACGAAGGCGACGACGATGCTGACGAGGACGATGACGGCGATGGCAAGGCGAAAGTATCACGCGGTTCGGTTGAGAAATCGCGGAAGAAAACCAAAAGGGAACGACTCGACTCGGAAGATCCAACGTCCGACGCGGACGAAGCGTCCTTCGGCTCGAAATCGTCGTTTGTGTCCCTCCTTGAGAAGCTGCATCGCAAGGCTGGCGGGAAACTCAGAATCCCGACGTTTTGCGGCGTGAAGCTGGATTTGCACAAACTTTTCTCTGAAGTGCAGTCACGCGGAGGGTCTGAGGCTGTGACCGAACAGCGTAAGTGGAAGCAAGTCGCGCTCGTGATGTGTGGGGATCTGGAGGGCCAGACGGCGGCGTCGTACGCCATACGGTCGAAGTTTGAAAAGACGATCGGCTTGCACGAAAATAGGCTCGCGGAGATTTTAGCGAAGAAGATAGAAAAGGTCAAGCTTCGGGAAGAGGGAAAAACATCCGAACAGGAGAATGAAACACCGTGAAACAAAAGTATCATTGCATAGCGATAATAGCATATTAATAAAGCACTAGGTACATGCGCAAAATGCTACGTCACAACGGAGACGTAGAATTCAAAATCATGCGACAGCCACAATTTTACACCTCTAGACAGAATTCTACTACATCTCCCTACAACTCACTCCCACGAAGCGACCACCAGCACGCTTGGCGGGTGTTCGCTGGAACTCCCGGGTAGGGGCAGAATTTCTGTACGCTTCGCCCCCGCTGCTTTTGCGGCGTCTAGAAAGGCGGCCCTGCATCCGATTGCGCGTTCCTTTTCAGGCTCGGCGATGGCCACCGTTCCCTTTCCAGCAATCAAGTCAGCGCAACAACCAGCTAAAAGCGCTGCTGTAGCTGGATCATATAAGCAATCGGCTGCTACGATGAAATCGATTTGCTGCGCCAGCGCTTGTGGCTCTGCCCAATCGAGCAGAGAGCCCGAGCACGCGCCAGCGTCAGCGTTTTCGAGTTCTGATACGGCGACGACATTCATTCCCGACACTGCCGCGGAGCTCAACGCGCAGTGAATAGCGAGTGGCTCTCTGTCGCAGAAAATCACCGAAGCGGCGCCACGCTTTGCAGCGGCCAAACCTACGAGTCCAAGACCGCATCCAAGCTCGGCAACTCTTTTGCCATTGACCGAGACAAGTGCGTTGGATTCGTCAACGACGTTTGCTGCGAGAGCTTTAGAGGTCTCCCAAAGTTTCCCCCACGATGGGTCTGCTTCCATGTTCCCAGTCTGCTCGTACCATGTCCATAGCTCGTCTACATCAGGAGGCTTCACTACCCTGATTTCCTCGATTCCCACCTTCACCGCCACCTCGACGAGAGGGGGCAGAGTCGCGTCGCCAGCGGTTAAGATTTGCACCACGGGCTCGTCTTCATCAGCGTACATCGCACGCATCGGCCGAACGGTGCTTCTCGGCCCAACGGTGCTTGCCCTTGAGAGCTTCATGCTCCATCGCGATGATGGACGTATACTTCGACACGTCGAAGCCATGCCACTCATGGTCATTCGTCCCCGCGGGGACTGTGACTGATCTTAGCTTTTCGGACACGGAGATGTTGGAATACTAACAATGAGAGTTAAGAGGAGAGTTGAGTCGTGATTTGAGAGAGTATAAGTGTCTGGTGTTGCGTCGTGACAGCTTGGTTAAGATTGCACGCTTATCCTCATTACACGCCTCGCCTATTCTTTATCTTCCGCCATGAACGCTGGGTTCTTTTTCACAATCACGACGCCTTCGAGCATCGACGTCACCGGGATGTATTCATCCGTCGCGAGCTCCGCGCGATCACCCGACGCCAGCAGCACAGGGCTGGTATGCTGCGCCATCCCGGTAATAGTCTTAGGCTTACCAGCCTGCCCCACAACGTCGACAGCCTGTCCGACGCGCACCGACACGGGAACCGGCTTGCCCTCTTCGTCCACAGTCATCAGCATGCGAGGCTGCGCCGCGACGAACAGGTAGTACAGCATGAAGTGGTACTTGGAGAGAATCGTCTGCCTCATGTCCAGCATGCAAAACGCGTTGATGACGAGGCCGGCGAGGGCGACGTTGGAGTGCAGCGAACGGTCAGAGTGCGACGGGGACAGGGTGAGCAGACCCTTTCCGAGGTGTACAAGACCTTGCGCAACGCGCACGAGGAACAACAGATTAGGGTCCTTGTAATAGTAGCTCGACAGCTGACGAAGCTGCGTAGCGAGGCGAGCGTTGTTGGTGCCGGCACCGACGATACCAAGAGCGAGGGTGGCTGCTTGCGCGACGTCCTCATTGCTGTCGTGGCTAAGGCGTCCGAGCACATCCGTCACCTGCAATTTGGGGTTGGAGATGTGCAACATAGCGAGACCAATAGGGCACGCCTTGCGCACGGCGGCGTCACCGTACTGGATCAGGTGATCGTACGCGCGCACCGCCATATCCGACCCGAGCTCTTCTCCCGACGCAATCAACGCCACGCCGAGGGCGGCGATTGACTGTGGATCGGCAAGCCAATCCTTGGACTCACCTTCACCCGATTCACCCGCGGCAGCATCCTCACCCTCGGCTTCCTCACCGTCAAGATCAGGGTGCTCACTGCACCTCGCGAGCATCGCCTGCACCTTGAGCACGTTGCCGCTGCCAGCGTACGCGCACACCTCGAGCGTCACCTGGAGGAACTCACTCACGCGGGGGCACAACGTCTTGGCAACCTCCAGCGTCGCCTCCACCTCAGCCTGTCGTTGCAGGAATAACAGACCGAGGCCGAGGCAGAGGAACTTAGTAAAGGGTTGCTCAAGATCCTTTTCCGGGCGAAGCATCAGCGCCTGCACGATGGCCTGCACGCACTCTTCGTGGCAGGTACCGACGAAGACCAGGCCGAGGGAAAGCGCGGCGAACGCCACGACATCCATGGGGATTGACTCGTCGGTGATGATGGGGACGAGGAGCTCTTGCACCTCTTCTTTTTGACAACCGGCGTACGCAAGTCCAAGGCCCATGATAGCACCGATGCGTACCGATGAGTCTTCCTTGCTCACGCTCTCGTACAGCAGACCGTACGCCGGGTCGCAGTCGTTGCGCACGTTGACGTTGATAAGGCCGACGGCGAGCAAGCCACCCGCGACAACCTGCTGTTCCATACTGTACAGGTAGTTGTCTACGCGAGGCAAACCATCATCCACATCCCAAAGCAGGATCGAACCAAGACTCGCGGCCGCGGACATCTTCCCGTGATCCTTGTTCTTGAAAATCCAGCTCACGTTAGACCCCGTGCCAGCGTCACCCTCGCCGCCTTCAGCGCCCTCAGACGTCGTGAGCAGCTTGTCTTGACCGAAACCGGCATTGACAAAGGCGTTGACAAACGTCGACGCCAAGTTCGCGCGGGCACTGTCGACAGCGGCACCAGCCGGTGCGCGACCCTCAATCAAGTGCGTCTTGTAGATGTCTTCCGGAAGCTTGGCTTCCATCACGTCAAGATCGCGCGCCAGGGTGAGATAATTCGCGCTGAGGTTGGAGTTGCTCATGATCAACTGCAGCTCCTCGAGTTCATCACCGTCCGTCACTTCACAAGGACCTTCGTCGAGTTTAAGAGGGTGGCCGTGTCTGGCGAGCATGTAGCACATCTGACGCCTCACGAGCTTGTCCTCCGCGGCGTTGAATGTCTGTTCCATCGTCTCTTGCACGCCCAGACGGCACGCCACGCGCATAGCTTCGGTGTACTTTTCAACCTTCATGAAAATAGCGTGCGCGACTTTGAGCACCTCGGCATCCTCAGGCTCGGGCAAGTAACTCGAGCAGCTAAACAGATAAAGACACGTACGTGCGTGGTTCGCTTTCGTAACGTGGTCCGCGAGAATGTCCAGTCTCTCAACCTCAATAAGCAGATCCACCGCTTCCGGTTCGGCGTTGTGCTTCATGTGGAAGGGCACGATCTCGTTGATTAGGCCCATCAGATCTTCGTTGTCCACCTGCATGCTGTCAGTACCGGCTTCTTCCTGGCGACGGTGGAACTCCGTACCGATCTCAGAGGCGAGGTTACGCACATACTGGGGGATAGGAACGAGGAACGGTGGTCAGTTATGTGCGTTTGGCGATTGAAAAATTAACAAGATCTAGGTGGAGTCAGGATGCGTTTGCGCGCTAGATCTGGCGTCAGAGGATGCGTTGTGACTTACCTCGTGTCCCCAGGTTCCGATGTCCTCGCCCGAGCCCATCAGGCGATACTTCAGCGACTCAGGTATGACGTTTTCGACGGGGGCGTCGGTCATGGCGAGCAGAGAGATGATATCCGCCAATAGTTTCTTGTTCTCCGCAGGCTTTTTCATCTTGGCGAACGTGTCCTTGAGGGTTTGCAGATGCGGGCGAAGGAACTTGAGCGGCTTAGGGACGCTCGTCATGGAGCTGCGAAGGGTGAAATATGTGGGGAATATGTCAGCAATGGTGTCTTCGAATGTTCCGCAGGACCGCGCGCGCGTTCGATAGGAGAAAAAGACCGCACGCGCCAGATCGCGACACGCGTCGGTCGACGTTAGATCCAGGTTTCGTTTAGGCACACTGACCTCGTCGCGGACTTGATCTCGCTCCTCATCGTCTCCATAGCCAGCTTAGCGACGCCGGCTTTGGAATCCGAGCTCCGGGTTACCATGAGCTCAAGGTTTTCCTTCAGCGCGACGTCCTCATCCGAAAGCTCCGCTTCTTTCTTCTCCTCCTTCTTGTTGCCTTTGGCGTCATCATTCGACGGTTCGCCTTTCTTTCCATCCTCCTTGGGGGATGCTTTCTCGGCAGCCATCTCGTGCGGCAGGTCGACTGTTCCTGGCCTCGCCGCCTGTCGTCCGTCGCCGAAGCCTCGCCTCGATTAGTAACAGGCGCTCGCCTCTGTTCCAACCGACGACCGCCGCGTCAGGACGCGCGTAACGTGTATGAGGTGACGGGGGCGATCGGAGATGACTTTCAACGGGTTCAAAAACAACGCAGTTCTGGCCCACGAAAGTGAATCGTATGAGCTTAGTCAGGGCGTCAGGCTAGAATCCGCAGTTTCGCTGCATAACAACACCTCTCTCGCTACCTCTCCTTCATCGCTCTCTCCGCGAGCTCGTCGATTTTCCTGAATTGCAAAGGCCACCGCACGTTGTACAAAAATGGACGAAGGTCAAAGCGGTTATCTTCTGGTGAGTAATTCTCAGCGTGGTACGACGGCGTGAGGGTCGTCATTTTATGCCGATTCGCCGAGTAATAAAAGAAAAACCGCTTCACCTTTTCCGCAATCTCCGTGGGCGTTCCTCGATCTTTCCATTCGTGCAGCAACTTTTTGAACATCTCCACCGGGCCGAGCCTGGCAATTTTACGCAGCCTGCCATACACTCCAAGCTCATCATAAGTCATGCCCATATCCTCCTCGTCCGTTTGTACGTAATCTTCGCGAATAGGCTCCAGTTCCGCGGTGGGCGGCGCTTCTTCGACGCTCGCCAGGGTGGGAAACCCAAGGTTTTGCGCTCCCCAGCGAAGAAACGAACGCAGATCCGCTTTACTTATGCCTCCAATGGGGTTGATATCCGCGGAAGAGCAGTCGTATTTAGTCATGTACCCACGAAGACCTTCGTCAACATTTGCGCTTCCGAGTACGAGAAAGAAACCGTTTCGCCCGTTCACCCACGGCATGAGTTGCGCCAACACAAACGAAAGAATCATCCGCACTCGGGCTTGAATGTTTTGTAACGCTAAGTTCTCCACATTGCTCCCGCCGTCCACCTTGAACTTCGGGGTTTCGCGTGTAATTGCCACGAAGAACGCGATGATCGCGGTGACTACGGTGTCGATTTTAACGTCGAGGTGCGAAGATCCAACCTCGTTGGCTAAGGTTTTTGACCGCACGCGGGTTTCGTTACTGCTGTTCTCCGAGCCGAGGTATACCGTGGTCAGCACTCGCGCCGCGAGTTCCTTCGCCGACGGCACGGGCGCGTTGTCGTCCAGGTGTGCTATGCGCCTAATATCCGCCAACGCGCATTTGTCGCCGGCGGCGGCAGCCTTCGTCGCGAGTTGACACATTGAACCCACCAGCGCGGCGGTGGAAGAGCTGTCGGCACCACCCGAGAGAGGTAGCAAATATCCGCTCGCACCCGACCGTCGGAGGTAATCCCAAAGCCAACACGCAGGTCCCATCGCGATCTCCTCTTCCGGCGCGTGATACCGAACCTTCACAGGTTTGGAAACCGCAGCTCTGATTGGATCGGGAACGCACAACAGAAAAGGCACCTCAATCACAGGTTGCTTTTCACTAGCCGCGGCTTGCACGGACATGCTTTGAAATGCACCTCTGAAACCCACAACCGTATCAAGGTCCACGACTGCAGTCACGACTTCAACTTCTTGCACCGCGAACTGTTCGCCTTGCGCGACGATTTCTCCATTCACCGCGATGCACGCGCAGCCGTCGTAATACATTCGACCACCGTCACACCCTCGCTGATTGGCATACAAATACACTCCACCACCTTTCGCAGTCGCTGACTGGATGAGCTCCACGCGCTGGTTGAGTTTTCGAAGCTGATGGTGGCTGCCGCTGCCGTTACTGATGACCTCCACGCCGCTCAGCGCGAGCTGAATGTGCGGCGCGTTCGGAGTAAACAGCTCTTCGCACGTCTCGCTGCCAAGACTCCCGTCGATGAACTCCAGAGCGGCGTCACCAAAAGGTACGTGCGTTTGCTTTGTCACGTCGGACACAAGCAAAGGGAGCCTGAATTTTTCCACTTTCTTGGGATGCTGCCACGCCGTGAACCAGCGCGTTTCCCTGTAGTTGCCGTCATTCGCTAAACACAATTTCGGCCTAATGAGGATGATTTCCCGGTTCAGGACGAACACCCTGCAGTTGTATCGAACCCCACCGTGAATTACCGGCATGCCGATATCACACACGATATCATCGGTATCATCCCCGGCGAGGAGCTGCGCCATGCACTCCCATGAGTGCTCAATCGTGTCCAACTCGAGGAAATGATCCTCGCAACCGTATCCGGGAAGCTCCAACTCGGGACCGACGCGGTACCGAGCTCCCTTCGCCTTTGCCTGCGCAATCGACGCCTTGACTCGAGTAAGGTTTCCTTCAAAGTCCAGTGCCCACTGGTTGAGCGCACATGTCGCCAAGCACGTAACCCGCATGCTGGCTGCCGCTCTCCACGGAATGACGAATGACATAAATTCCGGGACGAGATGGGGAAAAATTGTGTCAAACTGGCATCATTTCAGTCGTGTATTACATACAATGTGTATTACAATGTCGGCAGTTCGTTTGCTTGGCTCGCTCTCCAGAGCAAAGAAAAAGCAACGCCCATCACCTTCTCCCTGGGCGCTAACACTAAATCTCCCTCATCGTTGTACTTCACGCCTCTAACCAGCGTTTTGCCGAGGTAATCGTCTCGGTTCGCCGCCGTAACAAAGTGACTAACGGTGTTTTCGGTGAAGTTAAAAGTCGCCACAGCTTCGTACGATAACGCAGAGGAGAAGTTTTGTGACGTAATGTTCTGCCCACCGAGAAATGCCTTTACTGTGGCATTCAACATCATTCCTTTGCTCTTGGCGAACGAGGACAGGTCACAGGAGTACTGGGGATGGGATGCACACGGTTAGTTTGGTGCGTGTCAGATACGAGGAAATATTGGGCAAAACGAAGTTTACTTTGGGGAAAGGAGACGTGCAGCGGCTCGACGTACACTGAGATTGCCTTCAGAGGGCGAGAAGCGCCGAAGCGCTAGGAAGCTCGACGCCTTTAGAGCATCCTCGCCCAGCACGGGCAGAGAAACCAAGGTATCCACAAGCTCGAATGATTTTGTTTCACAGACCGCGTTCACAAGTCGTTGTGTGTCGGTGCAAACTGTAAACTGCAACGCTGACACTAAGAGTGAGGCAAACAACGCGAGGGCGGAGAGAGACTTCATCGGAGTGAGGTTCCAGAGCTCCACGCGTCGTTTAATGACTCGAGAAGCTGCTTTCGTGTGCTGCGCACTCGTGGGTGTGTTCGTCCAACGTTCTGGGACACTTCGAAACTTCTTTTCGTACCCTTGGACCAACAAAAAGCACCCGACTTTTTACACGGGCTTTCACAACTTTGGGCGCTACCAGAAGCGACCTTCGCGTCGACTGGAGCTATGCCACAGGAACTTCCAGCCTTCCTGAAGGCGCGGCTCAAAGCCCGGGGCATCAAAGTCGATGGTGAGGGTGGTGAGCCGCCGGAAGCGAACAACCGGGGCAGTGCGGCAGAGAACTCAATTTCGCCTCTTCCCATCGGTTGGCTAGAAGCCGTCGACGTGAAGTATGGTCACGCGTATTATTACAACGCTAACTTAGGGAAGAGCTCCTGGGTACGACCTACAAATAAGGATGCACACGTGATTGGGGTGACGGTGGCAGCTGCGGCCCCGGTGACACTTCCGCTGGGATGGAAATCGGCGGTCGATCCGACATCGAAAAGGATGTACTATTGCCACGAGTCCATGAAAGTGACGACTTGGGAACCTCCCGCGAAAGTGACCATTCCAGTTCATAATGCTGTTCCTGTGCGGGCAGCGCCTGTAGCGGCTGGCAGGAAAAGGCAACGTGCGGCACAAGGAGGCATCGATCCCATGGATCCAGCGAGTTACAGCGACGCTCCGGTTGGGGGTTGGGGTGCGGGACTAGATTCGCAAACGAAAGAGGCGGGCGGAGCGAGTGGCCGTCCAC
>MDSY01128451.1_pt1 | contig 13699 bp, 10 predicted proteins | sample 811131 | NCBI WGS metagenome assembly MDSY01 (sample SAMN05326643, study PRJNA326480) | marine metagenome | isolation source: seawater | place: Atlantic Ocean: South West | collected 2010
AAAAAATAATGCATCATTGCGTGCGAGTCATATTCTCATTGCATATGAAGGAGCTACCCGTTCCCCATCTGGGACATTTCTCACAAAAGAAGAGGCAAGGCGTAAGGCCAACCGAGTATTTCGTTTAGCTAGAAGAACTTCTTCAAATTTTGAAGCATTAGCTCGAGAAAACTCTGATGGTCCAACAAAAAATCGTGGGGGTGATTTAGGATTTTTCCAAGAAGGTGGTATGGCTGCGGAATTCTTTAATTTCGTAAATAAAAATAGAGTTGGAAAAGTAGGTCTTGTTGAAACTGAATTTGGATTTCATATCATTAAAGTGACAGATAAAGACGACTTAGCATTAATTGCTGATATAGTTGCTGATGCATTACCATCTGACAAAACATCTAATGAAGTCTTTAGGAAAGCCACACAGTTTGAAATGGACACTAGAGAAAAAAATGAATTTAATATCATCGCCGAGCAAAACGGCTATGAAGTTCGTCCTGTCAAACAAATTACAAGTTTAGAAGAAAATCTTCCTGGTCTGACTCAACAAAGAAATATAGTTAGATGGGTTTTTGAAGAAAATTCTAAAGTAGGTGATATTCGGCGATTTTCACTAAGTAGAGGAGGTTATGTTATTGTTCAACTAACAGACAATCTAAAAGAAGGTTTAGCAACTGTTGAACAAGTCGGTGACGAAGTCCGTAAAATTATTATTAGAGATAAAAAAGGAGCTATTATCCGAGATCAATTTGCAAATAAAGCTACTCTAAAAGATTTGGCTGAACATGAAAAATTATCAATTGAAACAGCTTCAGCAATAAATCAAAAAAACCCCACTATTGTAGGAGCCGGAAATGAACCTTCAGTCTTGGGTTTTGCATTTTCTTTAAATCCAGGGCAGGAATCAGGATTAATACAAGGTGAAAAAGGAGTTTATAAATTATTACTTAAACAAAAGAATATTGTTGACGATTTGGAAGACTATACCACTTATGCTGAAAAAATTAGACAAGATACAAGTATTGAAATGATGGAAAGTGTTTATCTAGCTCTTGAATCTGTTTCTGAAATTGATGATAATAGAGCTTTGTATTATTAATTTAAAACTTTAAATAATTTCTAAAAAGTTGTTATTTAAACTCAGATTTCTTTTTATGAATCATTCAAAAAGATTTTCTATACAACTAAACACATTTCCTTCCAAGGTATAATTGTAGTATAACCCATCCTCTCAAAATATTTTACCGTATCTCCAGCTTTTGTAACTAAAATAAAATCCCCTCCCCAGGCTCCCAAGCTTTTAATGCTTCCAGGGAAATCAGAAAATAATACTTCTTTCACGGGCTTTTGGCTGATTAAACCTCCTATTATCCTTTCGTGATCTTCTATTGCTTTTTCAAATTCATTAAAATTGACTGTTGATGATATCACCTCAGTAAGATTATTTAATTTTTTAATTATGTATTTATTCACTTTTTTTAAATCAAAATTTTGAACAGCTCTTTGGCTGTTCTGTTTTTTATTTAAATAAACGAAAAACAATTTTTCAAAAAAAATAGGTGAAAAAGTAATAGGCTCTAAAATAGATTTATTTTGTTTTTTTGAATACAGAATAGGCCCCTCGGAGAGTCCACATGCAACATCATATCCACTTCCTCCAAAACTGAAATCTAATAATTGATAAGGATTTATCTTTGCCCAAGATGCAATATTTACAATTAATGAAGAAGAGCTTCCAAGCCCCCAATGGCGGTCAAACTCTAAAAAGGTTTCTACCTTACCTCCCTCTGATAAAAAAAAAGAATTTTTTTTTGTAGAAAAAATTAAAATTTTTTGAAGGCGTTCAGCAGTTGTTTTATCTGAAGTTTTAGTAATCTTAAGTGATGGTAATTGAAAATCAACCTCAAACCATTTTTTTCCATAACAATCAAAACTATTCCAAGAAAGTTCTTTAGATCTACCTTCCAAATGGAAGTTTAATAACTGCCCTTTCTTGCATGGAATTGCTAGGGCTTTTGCCCCAGCGAGAACAGCATATTCAGCTGTAATTAATAGTTTTCCATGACTATAAAAAGAAAACATTTATTTATTTTTTTTTAAAAAATCATTTACTGCCTGAACAGAGACTTGTTCATTTTTAAAATAGTTTATTGCAGCTATTTTTTGAGTATCATTTGCATTCAACTGGTTAAGGATATTATGTAAATGCATTTTCATATGTCCTTTTTGAATCCCTGCAGTAATTAGAGATCTTAATGCAGAGAAATTTTGAGCTAAACCTGCGGCAGCAATAATTTCCATTAATTTTTCTGAGGAAGGGTTTCCTAGGAGTTCCATACACCAACTTACCATAGGATGAAGTTTAGTCAACCCTCCCACGGTTCCAAGTGTAAGAGGTATTGAAAGCTCCATTACAAATTGATCATCTTTTATGTATGCATCGCTGAGAGAACTATATTGACCTGAGCGAGCAGCATAAGCATGCACTCCAGCTTCTACAGCCCTAAAATCATTACCTGTTGCAATAACTAGTGCATCTACACCATTCATAATTCCTTTGTTGTGAGTTACTGCTCGATATGGTTCGCATTTAGCTATAGCAATTGCCTGTATCATACGTTTTGCCAAAGTTTCAACATTTGAATTATTATTATCAAGATTAAATTCTTTTATGGGACAGCTAACTTCTGCATGAACTAAACATTCAGGCACATAATTTGATAGAATACTCATTACAACATCAATAGGCTTATTACTCCCATTAGAAAGTTGATCTTTTCTTGCAAATTGAATTAGAGATTTAGCTAAATGTTCTAAACAGGAATTGATAAAATTAGCACCCATAGCATCTCCTGTTTTAAATCTCAAGTCTAATTGATAATAATTTACTAAAATATCACATTTATCTACTAGTTCAAGGGACATAACCCCCCCTCCCCTAGCTTCCATATTTTTTGTTAACGGAACTAGAGTTTTGAGTAAATCTGATTTTCTACTTTTAAAAAAAGTTGACAATTCTTTTGGATTTCCTTCATAAAAGAAATGTATTTGCCCAACTTTTAAAGTATTTATTACTTTAGTTTTAAATCCCCCTCGTTTACTCCAAAACTTTGCAGCGTTTCCTGCTGCTGCTACCACAGAACTTTCTTCAGTTACCATAGGTAAAGTATAAGTGGCCCCGTTGATTAAAAAATTAGGAGCCACGCCTAATGGTAAATAAAAGTTTGAAAGAGTATTTTCTATAAACTCTTCATGTCGGGCTTGAAGTTTTGAATCTAAGTTCCAATAAGATTCAAGTTGCTTTTTTGCTTGTTTAGTATTTTTAAAATGAGTTTTAGTGATCCAATCTATTTTCTCCGATTTTGTGAATTTGGAAAAGCCTTCGATCCTTTTACTCATGTTTATTTTTTTATAAAGATAAAGAATTTGAATCCCATCCAAAATTATGGTTGGCGCATTTTTCCTAAATTGCCTGAGATAAAAAATAATATAAAAAAATTATGATTCTATTTGAATTTGACCAAAAACTTAAAGTTGATAAATTCTATTTTTATCTACGTATATCTTCTTTATGTTTCATTTTGGTTTTCTGTAATTTAATAATCGCCCAAGATCTATCCCTTAATCTAGGTGAGTTAATGGATGGAAAATATGATCCAAAGCGACTTGAAGCCATTCGCTCTATGAGAGATGGTGAATATTATACAGTTTTAGAAGAGGATAAAACTTTAAATACCAATTCATTAGTTTCATATGCATATTCAAATGCTTTAGAGCGAAAAGTTTTAATAGATTCAAATAGATTTCTAGATAAAAATAAATTTTCAGGTTATACTTTTTCAAATGATGAACAAAAAATCTTATTAGAAACTTTGACTGACAATATTTATAGGAGATCGAAACAAGCTATTTATTGGATTTACGATATTAATACCAACACTCTAGAGAAGCTTTTTGACCAAAAAGTTCAAGAACCACTTTTTTCTCCAGATGGGTCACAAGTAGCCTATATTTATAGAAGAAATCTCTTCATAAAAAATTTAGAGCTTGATATTGTTTCACAAATAACTTATGACGGCGACTATCAAACCATAAACGGAATAACAGATTGGGTTTATGAAGAGGAATTTGGTTTTGTTCGCGCTTTTGATTGGAGTCAAGATTCAAATCAGATTGTTTATATGCGTTTTGATGAATCCAATGTTCCTATTTTTTCTATGGATATATACGGCAATCAAACTTATCCTTTTCCGTATATGTTTAGGTACCCCAAAGCGGGCGAAGAAAACTCTATAATAGAACTTATTATTTATAACACTTCCTCTCGAACTAAAGAAACTATTGATTTTGGAAATGAAATCCCTTATTACATACCAAGAATTCAATTTATTGGGGGAAAACACAGTTTGATTATTCAAACTCTAAATCGACATCAAAATAAATTAAAATTGTGGCGGTGGGATACTAAAAAAAAGAATCTTCAACTAATATTAACTGAGCAAGATGAAGCTTATGTAAGTATTAATGATGATTTGAAATTTATCGAAGATGATGGATTTTTATGGACTAGTGAAAAAGACGGTTATAGACATATATATCACTTTGATAAAGATGGAAAATTCATCAATCAGGTCACCCAAGGGAATTGGGAGGTTACAACTATTTATAATTATAATCCTAATAGTAAGGAGATTTATTTTCAATCTGTTGAAGGAAGTAGTACTGAAAGAGGAATTTATTCAATCGATATTTCAGGTAGAGAAAAGCGTAAACTTCAGCCAACTCAAGGTTTTAATGGCGCCACTTTTAGCACTAATAACAGCTACTATATTCATTCTTACTCTGATGAATTAACCCCTCCAATTTACACACTCTATGAAACAAGAAAAAACAGGCCAATTCGCCAATTAATAAATAATAAACCATTAATTGAAAAACTTGAATCTTATAATTTTTCAGAAAAAGAATTTTCAACAATACAAATTAATGGATCAGAACTAAACATGTGGATGATTAAACCTGCTGATTTTGATGCTAATAAAAAATATCCGCTCTTAATGTTTCAATATTCAGGTCCAGGTTCACAACAAGTTTCAAATAGATGGGGTGATTCACGATCACTTTGGCATAAAGATCTTGCAAACCAGGGCTTTATTATTGCTTGTGTAGATGGAACGGGTACAGGATTTAAAGGGTCAAAATTTAAGAAATCCACCTATCTGAATTTAGTAAAATATGAATCATTAGATCAGATAGCTGCAGCTAAAACTTTGGGAAAATTACCTTATATAGACCATAATAGAATCGGTATTTGGGGATGGAGTTTTGGAGGGCATATGGCAACTCATTGTTTGCTTACAGGGAATGATGTTTTTTCTTTTGCCATTGCAGTTGCTCCGGTAACCAATTGGCGCTTCTACGATACTATTTATACTGAACGTTTTATGAGAACTCCTCAAGAAAATCCAGAAGGCTATGATTTAAACTCTCCAATAAATTATGCAGATCAACTAAAAGGGAACCTTTTGATTATTCATGGTTCCGGAGATGATAATGTTCATGTACAAAATACTATGCGGATGGTTGAGGCATTAATTCAAGCTGACAAACAATTTGAATGGATGATCTACCCTGATAAAAATCATGGCATATCTGGTGGAAATACTCGAAAACATTTATATACCAAAATGACTAACTTTATATTTAAAAATTTGTGATAAACTTAATCTTATGGGACTAAAAGATAAATGGTTAAATATTTTAAGTATGAAGTTTTACTTTTTAATTATTCTAGTCTTCATTTTTAATTCTAATAGTATTTTAGCTCAAGAAATCCAGTGGATGTCAATGGGTGAAGCTCAAGAAGCTCAAAAAAACATACCTAAGAAAATTTTCATGGATGTCTATACAGACTGGTGTGGGCCATGTAAATTATTAGATAAAAACACCTTCCAAAATCCTGACGTTTCTCGTTATATAATTGAAAATTATTATGCGGTTAAGTTTAACGCCGAAGGGATGGAGGAAATTAAATATTATGATCAGATTTTCACCAATCCTAACTATGATCCCAATAGAAGAGGGCGAAATGCAACCCATGAGTTTACTCAATTCCTTGGTGTAAAAGGATACCCAACAATGGTTTTTTTTAGTGAAAACGGGGATCCAATAATGCCGTTAGTTGGTTATCAAAAGCCTAAGCAAATAGAACTCTTTTTAAAAATGATAAAACAAGGGGATTATCAGGTGTTTTCTAAACCAGAAGATTTTGAAAACTATAAAAAAAATTTTATTCCTCGTTTCAGAGGCTGATTATCAATATTTTCAAGTGTCACTTTATAGAATTAAAAATCAATTCTGCAGTTTTTTTACTTGCTCCTTTGCCACCAAGTTTACTTCTTAATAATAGGTAGTCTTTATTTACTTTTTTTAGAGAATCTTTTTTCAAAAGTATTTCTAAATGATAAATCAATTTTTCAAATCTACAATCATTTTGAATAAGTTCAACTAAAGCCTCTTTTTCAAGAATTAAGTTTACTAAAGAAATATATTTAAGTTTAATTATCTTTTTTCCAATCCAATAAGTCATTGGGTTGGTTTTGTAGCAAACCAGTTGGGGGACATTAAATAGTGCAGTTTCGAGCGTGGCGGTCCCACTTGTAACTAAAGCGGCGCAACTATTTTGTAAAAGCTGATACGTGTTTTTGTAAATAATATTTAAGGAAGAAGATTTGATAAAAGAGTTATAATATTCAGGATTAATTCCAGGGGCTCCAGCAATTACAAATTGGAATTTCTTAAAATGATTGGAAATTTGAATAAAAAGAGGAAGCATTTTTTTAATTTCTTGAAGTCTACTTCCTGGAAGTAGAGCAATGACTGGTTTTTTGGGATTTAAATTATTTATTTTATAAAATTTAGGATCCTTTAAATATTTAGATAATTCATCCATCAAAGGATGTCCTACAAAGTGGACTGGGAACTGGTGCTGTTTTTCAAAATAGTTTTTTTCAAAAGGAAGAATTACATAAAGGGCGTCTAAAATTAGTTTCATTTGCTTTACTCGACTTTCTTTCCAAGCCCATACCTGGGGACTTATATAGTAATGGTTTTTAAAACCTTTAGTTTTTGCCCACTTTGCAATTCTGAGATTAAAACCAGGGTAATCAATATAAATGATCACATCTGGGATATATTTTAAAATATCTTTCTTACACAAAGAAATATTTCTTAAAACAGCAGGTAGATGAGATATGACCTCCCAAAAACCCATAAATGCTAATTTCTTGTAATGTTTTACCAAGACTGCTCCTTCCTTTTCCATCAAATCTCCACCCCATGCCCTAAATTGCGCCTTGGAATCTAATTTTTTCAAAGCTTTAATAAGAAGAGAGCAATGAAGGTCACCTGAGGCCTCACCAGAAATAAGATAATACTTCACAGGGTTTGTTTTTAATTATTAAGTTTTAAAAAAGCTATAAGTATAACTAATACCAATGAAATAGCAACAAGTCCAGCTGCAAAAGAAAACTTATTTTTTCGAAGTGCTATAAAAAAAACTGGCAGATTTATCAAAGCAGATATAGAGATCAAGCCGCCAAGTTTATTTTGATAATAAAGACTTGATAAACTATCTTCTAAAGATTCATTTGAAAGAAAAAAAAGGAGAATTAATACCCCAAAACCAGTCCAAAGCACACCAGTTATGATTCCCCAAAAAAAATATTTATCTTTTATAAATTCCATTTATTTAGCTCTTGAATACTGTGATGGGCAGTCAAATCAAATTGTGTTGGAACTATAGAAATATAACCTTGACTCAAGGCCCATTCATCAGTATCCTCTCCTTTATCTTCATTAACAAAAGTTCCAGTTAACCAGAAGTATTCCCTTCCCATTGGGTTAGTTCGTTTATCAAACTCTTCTACCCAATTGGCTTTGGCTTGTCTACAAATCTTAATACCTTTAATTTCCTTTTGCTTAAGTTTTGGGAAATTAACATTAAGAACTACACCTTTTGGAATGCCATTTTTTAATGCTTTAATTGTGATTTCATGAATGAAACTTTTCAAGGGTTTGAAATCTGCATTCCAGCTAAAATCTAAAAGGGAAAAACCAATTGCGGGAATACCCTCTATACCCGCTTCGATAGCGGCACTCATCGTTCCAGAATAGATCACATTTACAGAAGAGTTAGAGCCGTGATTTATGCCAGAAACACAAAGGTCAGGTTTACGGTCTAAAAGTTCATTTACAGCCAGCTTGACACAGTCTGCAGGGGTCCCAGAGCAACTATATTCTAATTGAGGGCCGTCTGTTAAATTCATTTTTTGGCAATGTAAGGTAGAATTTATTGTAATTGCGTGTCCCATAGCTGATTGAGGAGAGTCTGGAGCAACAACAACTACTTTGCCAATTTCATTCATTATTTTAATTAAAATTCGCAGTCCTGGTGCAGTTATTCCATCATCATTTACAACTAATATTAGCGGTTTTTTCTTCATAGATTTTAGTTCAGTACTAAAGTAAGAAATCTTTGTGCGCTTTCTTTTAAAACAATATTAACAAAACTGTTTTATAATATGCTTATATTTGAGGGCTATAAATTTAAGAAATACACACATCCTAATGCGTAAATATATTTGGATTTTATCAATTATTTTGATTAGTGGATTTGTATATGGATATACCCTAAAAAATAAAGATCCTAACAAAGACAAACTTTTATTAGAAATCATTTCTTACGTTTTGGATCGTGGACATTATGATCCCAAAGACCTTAATGATAAATTTTCTGAAAATGTTTTTATTAATTATTTAGAAAACCTCGATGGGCAACATCGATTTTTCCTTAATTCTGATATTAAAAGCTTTGATTCTTATCGTTTTAAAATTGACGATGAATTAAAAAATACTGAAATAAACTTTTTCAATATAACTTTTTCGAAGCTTATGCAACGCATGAGACAGGTAGAGGGATTTTATAAAGAATTACTAGACCAACCTTTTGATTTTTCTATTAAGGATGAAATCAATTTAGATTATAAAAAAGCACCCTACACTAATAATATTTTGGAACTGAAATCTGTCTGGAGAAAGCGTTTTAAGCTAAGTGCTTTAGAAACTTTTACAACGAAAAAAGATGAAGAATTTCAAAAGAAAAAACAAGATAAAGTTTATGAAATGCTGCCAGATGACGAGCTAGAAAAAAATGCACGTAATGATATTCTAGAAAACATGAGTTATTTTTTTGAAAATTATAATGACATCAAGCGAAAGGATTGGTTTTCTATTTATGTGAACTCTATTGTGGTTCAATTTGACCCTCACACCTACTACTTTGCTCCAAGAGATAAAGATCGCTTTGATATGTCAATTTCGGGAAAGTTTGAAGGAATTGGCGCACGATTGAGCAAGCGTAATCAACAAATCAAAATAGTTGAGGTTATTTCTGGTGGTCCAGTTTGGAGAGAAAATCTCTTAGAGGTAGGAGACGCTATTTTGAAAGTTAGACAAGCAGATGAAGAAGAGGCTATAGATGTTTCAGGGATGGTACTTGACGATGCAGTAAAACTAATTAAAGGGCCTAAAGGCTCACAAGTATTTTTGACTATCAAACGAGTAGAAGGAAATATAGAAGAAGTTGGTATTACACGTGATGTAGTTGAGTTAGAAGAAACGTATGTCAAGTCAACTTTGATAAATGACGAAACAGGAGATTACGGTTTAATAGAGCTACCAAAATTTTATATCAATTTTGAAGATTATAATAAACGAAATGCAGCGACTGATGTTAAAAAAGAATTAGAACAACTAAAACAGAAAAACGTCAAAGGGGTTATACTTGACTTGAGGAATAACGGAGGTGGATCTTTAAAAACTGTTGTTGATATGACTGGATACTTTATCAAAGACGGTCCCGTAGTTCAGGTAAAAAGTACAGGAGGGAAAAAAGAAGTATTGAAAGACATAGACCCCTCTATAATTTGGGATGGACCTGTTGTGGTTTTGGTAAATGAGTTTTCCGCTTCAGCCTCAGAAATTATTGCAGCAGCTCTTCAAGATTACAAAAGGGCAATTGTCTTGGGAAGTAAACAGACTTTTGGCAAAGGGACTGTTCAAAATATTGTAGATCTCAATCGTATGATTTCCGGAAGTACTTATGGTGATCTAGGTGCTCTAAAAGTTACCACAGACAAATTTTATCGTGTTAATGGACAATCAACTCAATTAGAAGGTGTAAAAAGTGATGTTGTATTTCCAGACCGATATGCATACGTTGAGATGGGTGAGAAAGATCAAGATAATCCCTTAGTATGGGATAGTATATCCCCAACTTTTTACAAATCTTCTTCAATACCTAACTACGATTATGCAGTTAAACGAAGTAGAAAACGCCTTCAAGAAAATCCAATAGTTGAATTAATCCATGAGCAAGCACTTTGGGTAAAACAACAACAAAATGATTTTAGTTATTTCTTAGATTACGACTCATTTAAGTCTGAGCGAGACAATAAAAAAGAATATGCTAAACGGTTTGACAAATTATCAGAATTTAAATCATCATATAAATTTCAGTGGCTACCTGAAGCTGGAGCTAAGAATCTGCCAAATGGAGAAACTATCAAAAAGCGTGAACGTGCTCAAGAGTATTTACAAAAAGATATTTATATCTCAGAAGCTGTCGAAATTCTCAAAGATCTCTCTTCACCAATTAAGTCAGAACGGCCCATAGCCCAAATCAAAAAAGAATAGATTCTATTGGAGTTAAAACGTACTTTTAAGCGATTGAAAAAGGACGTTTGGGCCATGTCAAGTGCTATATTTATTTCAGGAATAAGCTTAATAGCAATTTTTGCGTATTCTCTTTCTTCGGATAAAACCCAATTTGCAAATCAAATGCATCTATCCATTCACTCTCAACCTCCTGGGTTTTCTTGTAAAGTCTTAATTATTCCTAGCGTTAAGTCTGAAGGGAACATAAGTTTTTTTTTTGGAGATCGAAATATTAGTGAAGAAATACCAATAAAAGAAATTCACTGGCATAATAAGGGTTTTACTTTTAAACGTCACGGAAATGCAACAAACTATTTCGAAGAAAAATTATTTAATCAGTTTCCTCCAGGTACAACCAGAAAAGAAGTAGAAGCAAAGTATTTAAAAGAAAAGTATTTTATATTAGGAACGGATAAATACGGTAGAGACCTATTAAGTCGTTTAATTATTGGTTCTAGAATCTCAATTTCAATTGGATTTATAGCTGTAATAATTTCATTACTTATAGGTGTTTTTCTAGGGTCTCTAGCAGGTTTTTTTGGAGGAAGGATAGATCAATTAATTATGTGGATAATCAATGTTGTATGGTCGATTCCAACTCTTTTAATGGTAATAGCTATAACTTTAGCTTTAGGCCGTGGTTTTTGGCAAGTTTTTGTTGCAGTTGGACTTACTATGTGGGTTGAGGTTGCAAGGCTAGTTCGTGGTTTGGTGAAATCTACAAAAGAAGAACTGTTTGTTCAAGCAGCTATTACCCTTGGATTTTCTAAACTAAGATTGTTATTAAACCACATACTTCCTATGTTAGTTGCACCATTGATTGTAATTTCAACAGCAAATTTTGCTAGTGCTATTTTGATGGAAAGTGGACTAAGTTTTTTGGGAATTGGAGCCCAACCACCAATACCAAGTTGGGGAGGCATGGTAAAAGATCACTTCAGGTACCTGCTTTTAGGTAAGCCCTATTTAGCAATTTTACCCGGTTTTGCAATAATGAGCCTAGTTTTAGCATTCATGATGCTTGGAAATAGTATAAGGGACGCTTTAGATGTTAGGGGTTAATTTAAACGATTTGCATCTAGATTTAAATAAATAAAAAGCATTAAACTAAATGCCATCAAATTAGTACCTCCATAACTAATATAGGTTAAAGGTATACCTACTGTTGGAACCAACCCTAACGTCATGCCTATATTTATAAAAAAATGAACAAATAGCATACTGGCAAAACAGTAGGAAAATATCCTTGGAAAGGGTTGTGAATGCTTTTCTGCTCTATAAAGAATTCTTAAAATTAGAATTGTAAAAAGGATTACTAAACCACTACTTCCGATAAATCCCCATTCTTCACCAACAGTACTAAATATATAATCTGTATGCTGTTCTGGAACAAATCCTCCTTTTGTTTGAGTCCCATTTAAAAAGCCTTTTCCAGAAAAACCTCCTGAACCAATTGCAATTTTAGATTGATTGATATTATAACCGATCCCTTGAGTATCATTTTCTAAACCCAAGATAATGTTGAATCTATCTCTATGTCTTTGCTCAAAAACAGAGTTAAAAATAAAATTTACTGAAAAAGTAAAAAGAATAGAAGTCCCTAATACGATAATAAAGGGAGTTTTTTTAGTTTTAGGAAAATAGAGAAGAATTAGGCGATAAATTAAAATAAGAATAATCAATAATGCAATGCTCAAGATTACTGGACTAAAAATTAAAGTCATAATAAAGAGTGATATAAAACCTATTCCAAAATAAAGAGTTTTCAGATCCATTCCTTCGCGAAGTAATACAAAAAACAAACCTAAAAAGACAAGAGCTGATCCTGCATCAGGCTGAAATATCAGAAGAATAACAGGTAGCGCAATAATTAATAATAATCTAGTTATAAAAGCTATTTTCTTTAAGTCTGCTTGAATTGAACTCAAGGTTGAAGCTACTAGTAGAGCAGTTGTAATCTTTGCAAATTCAGAAGGTTGTAGGCTAAAACCACTTATAAAATACCAAGAAGTTGCACCTGAAATTTTTTGACCAAAAATAAAAAGTCCGAGTAAACTTAATATTGACAGAATGTAAAAGATTAAAGATAAATGGTCAAAGAAATTGGAATTGATAAATAATATTATTGGCAGAAACATAAGGGAAAAAATAAAGATCCAGAATTGTTTTCCCGCAGGAGAGCCCAAATCAAATAAAGAAACTGAGACTTCTGATAAAGTTGTTGAATAGATATTTATAATTCCGAATATTATTAATAATAAATAGATTATAAGACTCAACCAGTCCATTCGGAAAACGATGCTTTTAGTCATTAATACTGAAGGGTTTACCTAATAGAGGTTTTTCGTATTCAGCTATAAGACTTCCTTTGAGCATTTTATTTTCTAACCAATTACGCTTTACTTCACCTTTTAGATATTTTTCGATCATTAAACTTGCGATTGGAGCAGCCCACCTTGCACCCCAATAGCCATTTTCAATAAATACAGCAATAGCTATTTTAGGATCATCTTTGGGTGCAAAGGCAATAAAAATTGAATGATCTGTGAGTTGTGTTTTTTCATTGTTTAATCGGATAAAATTTTCAACAGTTCCAGTTTTACCACAGACTTCAATCCCTGAAATTTTTGCAACGCGAGCAGTTCCACGTTCAACTACTTGGTGCATTCCTTCAATTACTGTCTCAAAATGTTTAGCATCAATAAGGGTTCGATTTTTTGGATATAAAGAATCATTTACTGTTTTTTTAAAATGTGGTTTTTTAAAGAAACCTCGATTAGCAATAGTGGCAGTAAAATTGGCCATTTGAATTGGAGTGGTTAGAATTTCTCCTTGACCAATTGAGTTTGAAATTAAGGTAGTGGGGCCCCAACTTCCCTCTGGATACCAATTATTATAATAGTTACTATTCGGGATAAATCCCCTTTTCCCA
>MDSY01123381.1_pt1 | contig 13698 bp, 10 predicted proteins | sample 811131 | NCBI WGS metagenome assembly MDSY01 (sample SAMN05326643, study PRJNA326480) | marine metagenome | isolation source: seawater | place: Atlantic Ocean: South West | collected 2010
GCTAGAATCAGTTTTGAGATCGATCGGCAAAGCGTATGCAAAAGCATTTCGTCAAGACTCGGTTGGTCTAGTTTGCACACCCAACGTTCCTATGGAGTTAATCAAGTGATCAAAAAGTTTGACACAAACGCAGTTGATGATCTGATCCTGGAGTCACTAGGATCAGACGAAAACCTCGAAATGTATTTGAACGACATTCCAGAGGATGAGGCGTTAATCGCTCAACTTATGAAAGAGGTACTATGATGACCCAAGAAACGTACAATCTTCTTTGCAACGATCCTTACATCAAATTCTACTTCCTATATGAGAAGCAGACCAAAGCCAAGGACAGTTGACAAAGTGTCACCCTCTAACCCCATCTGTGGGTTGGGGGGTTTATAATTTGAATATGAGAAACATCTTCCAACACACTCTTTCAAATGCCGCCGCACGCAGAGACCCTGCCGTGATCGCCGCAATGAAAGCAATCACTGATCGCAACTATGATGCACTCCCTGAGTGTGTATCACTTTCACCAGTGAATTTCCTACAAGACGTTTTAGACGAAACCCTCTAATGAGAATCGCTCTTTCCCTCATCGTTGTTATTGTCGGGGTCACCCTCGGCAATAGCATCATCCAAAACTTCTCTGAACTCCAGGATCAGAGGCAAGACCAATTCTGTCAGGTTGACCCCAGTTATTGCCAATGAACTTCAAAGACAAGAAATGGGGCATCTACAAGAAATGGACAAACCACTCTTATCTCTATTTTCACAAGATAGAGCATTCACTCTTCATAACTAGACCTAATGAACACAAGCATCAGATTCTGGACACCCGAAGACCAAAAGTGCAGATTTATGAGTTTTGCAACTTATGAGAAAGCACTAAAAATGATAAAGCAGTTAAATTCAATTAACTGCAAAGCAGAGATCAAACTCTACTAACCAAAGCACACCCTCATCGGACAGTTAACCGATGGGGGTTTTTTATATGAGAATTCGCAATGCCTAATCTATAACGAACCAAACGAGTGAGCTAAATATTTTTTTGAGAAATTTTTTCTCTTATAGAATTTTTCCATTATGGCCAAGAAACCTTACTACGTCGTCTCAAGACTCCACAAAGGTAGTCAACTATCTTCGGGTGTGGTATACTGGAGACAAGACAGTATATGGACTAGTACTCCTACTGACGCTCATAAGTTTCGCTCCACAGCGACAGCTGAGAAAGAATTAGAAAAACTTACAGAAATGTCTCCCGATGCCAGAGTCGAAAAAATCACCCCCTAAGGATAGTTCAGAGTGGTATGAAACCGCCCTTAATGATCAAATAGTTAAGAATGAACACAAAGTGCTAGAAGAAAAAATTCTGGCACTAGAGAAGAGGGTAGAAGAGTTATCTCAACGACCCATAGCAAAGGTAATGTATAAGCCTCCAGGTGCTACTAAGCATATGGAGTTAGCACATTATCTAAATGAAGTAGAAACTAGGTTAAATACATTAGACTTGCGAATAGAACTTGACGTGTAATTGGAACGATCAGGGGTTAGCAATTTCCTCACCATATGGGTCACCGTTTACGTATGACCCACAGGATCCTGATGACAACGTATTGGGAGGGAATGATGATGAGAATTATTTTGAGTATCTTTTAACCTTACAGAATGTCACGTGTGCTGATGACGGATCTTGTGATGAATATGCACCAGCAAGTATAAGAGTAACTGGAACGGAGCAATATTTTTCGTTATGGATCTGCGATAGCAGTACCGAGCGAATATCAGTGCGTAATACTACAGGAGAGTTTAAGGTAGGCGAGACAGTAACTACATCTGGGGGTGCTACTGGTACAGTAAAGGAATGGCACAACTTCAGAGAGGTTAATGGATTAGATATTATAGAGTTTGAGACAGGATGTACAGGTAACTTCCCTACTAATCAAGTAACAGGTTCAGAATCGGGGGCGACCGCCGATTGCGTGGCAGGGTGGTACGATTCACCTGGTCAAACTCAATTAGCAACTGTTCCTCCTACCCCCGTAAACACAGAAGAAGTTGTAGCGACGATCAGTGGGTTCTATGCCTATCCTAAGAAGGTTTCCTATACCAAATACCTAAGTCCTAAGTGCGATACCCTTGTAGACGTTTGTGGACCTATTACTTCATATCCTGATCAGACTGAAGGATGGAATGAGACGTTTATTAATGGTGCAGGTGGTGATTGCGAATCGAAAGCATTTGCTAAAGAAGTAGCGAGTTCAATGAGTACTGTGTGGGGAGCGACCGAGAGTACTTGTACCCGTGAGAGCACGTGGCCGATTAATGCTGATACAGGTGTCTATGTGAAAGTACCAATATTGGGAGAAGATAATGATGGTAACCCTGTAGATATGAAAGAGAAACAACATACTGAATTGCAAGAAAAACTAGAAAATAATTGGAATGCTTGGTTTGGTGCTGCTACTGGATGTTATAGTAATGCCTTTTCAGATGAACAAACGTTTACTAATCTATTCAAAGGACTATCTTCACCAACTGACTTAACACTTAATAGAGACTTTGTTATCGATAATGCTGAAGATACTAAGATTGGTATGTTAGATGGTGGTTTGGAACCAGATCGTCATAATAGTGCAGAGATGTGGCGTGAAGTACGTACCTTTAATTGCGATATGAATGATGTAATCGACCTACAGATTGCAATGGCAGAACATCAGGACGCAATATTCAATAATAATAAGACTGTTGTACCTTCTAATTGGTATGTTGAGAAGATGCAAGAGTGGTCAACCCATTCTTTCAGGGGTGTACCTAATGCTGGTGATAGAATTAAGTGGAATATCTTTGAATATATCCCTCATAGGATGGGTACACAGAGATTCAACTATACAATTGTAGGTTCTTGGTACTGTGCAGACCTTCTAGGCACGAATGTGGGCATTACAGACACCTTTACATACAATATCGAATTGGAAATTAACTCAAATTGGTCTACTTATAGAGATTTACTAGCAGAATCAGTAGAAAGACAAGGTAATCCATACGATGATGTTAAGATTGCTACTGTAAAAGAGTTCGTAAAGCCTACAGATACGTCTATTAAGATATTTGATTACGATGCAGCGACCTTTCCCAACTATGGATACATTGAATTAAACAACTATGAGTATGCAGGACAAGGTATAACGGACATTACTGCACTAGATCCTGGTCTTGGGTATATGAATGAACCTGTTGTTACCCTTAGTGCACCTGATTTAGAAGGTGGAGTACAAGCAACAGCAGAAGCAATAGTAGCAGGAGGGCGTGTATATGGTTACAAAGTCACTAATGAGGGTAGTGGATACATTCAATCACCAATAATTACAGTAGAAGCACCTGATTCAACACTCAATGCGGTAGCAGATGTGACAATAGGAAGTAATTGGATCACTAATATTACTATGACAGACTATCCTAAACTGTTTATGGGTATAAGAGTGCGTGATGATGGTAATCAAATGGATATAAAAGAGGTGAAACGACTAGTACCTGCTGTTGATATTCAATGTACTGCTGATGGAACCAATGTTATTGTTGTAAATACGATCTATTCACAAGTTGATGGGTTTGATATAGACGATATACAAGCAGGAATGATCATTGAGGGCTTTGATGATCCGACTATTTACGTTCAATCAGTGTCTATAGCTGGTAATGAAGTTACTTTAAGCGGAAATATACCATCTGGTACGTATAGAGTGAATACAAGGTTGGCAATTCAGATGAATGCTGCGTCAAATATTACCCTTACACAAGCAAATCTCGTATTTACGGCACCACAGACCTCAAATGCGACCGCATATTCCCGTCTTTTCCTTCAAGCGGAGACTGGAAGCTCCTTTACTTACGAAGAATCCCGTGAAATTGCTCATTTTGACGGAAAAACGAGTAATGAAGACGGAAGTGTTACTCTAAATAACTTATTAAGGAACCGCAAGCAGACAAATACGCTCCAACACTTGCGGAATGACCATACTTTCTTGCATATTTACGTATAATGGCAGCTTTTGGACTTACAACAGGTGTTTGTACTGGTCACGGATGCTGGCCACCTGCTGCATATGCCCCTTCACCCGTTACAAGTGTCTTAGTAACTAAAATTCCACCTCTTGTGAGTACACAAGTGCGTGTTACACACTGTAAACCGTGTGGAAAGAACCCTGCGTGCCATCCAGGCACTGTTAGTGTTGGTTGTGCGACTGTTTTATGTGGTGTAGGTGCTCCAGCAACCCCTGTTCCTGTTCCAAAGGGTGCTGATCCAGAGACAGAAGCGATATTAGCGAAACTTGCACCTAAGATATGTGCTTCTAGATTACCTAGTGCTAAGATTGGCACATCAATTACTTGCGGATCAAAGGTTGCGGTAGGTGCCCCTAATGTGTTATTATGTAAAGGTGGCGACTCAGTTAGCAAACTTGCTGCTTTAGCTGCTACAATGGCATCATTGGGGATGTTCCCTATTCTATCCATTCCTTCTATAGGAGGTGGTGGTGGATCTGGATCTCAATCTCCTGGTGATAACTCTGTAACCGATTGCTCTAACTAATGGCACTTTATTCTAAAACACAGGACAAAATTGAACCGACCCCTAAAAAGACCAGTCAAGGCTCTGGTGCTCACACTAAGTATTCTGCTACTTCACGTAATAAGGCACGTAAACCGTACAGAGGTCAAGGGAAGAGATGAACTACAGCAATATGTGGAACAAGGTAGCAGAACTCTTGACAATACTCTCCAAAAGAGATAATGTGGTGTATAGAGTTCAGGCTACTCCTGAATCTGTTGATGCTAAACTTTGTAAAATTGGGGAATTTCGTTAATGCAGTGGATTTATAAGATGTGGACTGAAATCGGTTATGCTGAAGGATTTATCCTCACTCTCTGGTTAGTAGGTCTGTACTGGGGTAAAAAGAGATTAGATTATCATTTTGCCCGTAAGACATCCAAGGTAGTATACAGTGTAAAGATTGTACCAGATTCACATATTAGTGTAGATCACGCTCATATCGAGCAGATTGATGATATACACGGTGATCTAACTACTCATCCTAGAAAATACTAATGTATCAAGCATTACCTAGGTGTTTACACGTAAAAGATAGCCCTGTCGCTGGACAGGGCTTATTTGCTAAGGAGGATATACCTGATGATGTTTATCTGGGTATATCACACGTTGTGGTTGATGAAGATATTATGAGAACCCCTTTAGGTGGGTTTGTTAACCATAGCGAAACTCCTAATTGCATTAAAGTATTTGAAGAAGAGGAATGGGGTAAGATATATCATATGCGTACTATAAGACCCATTAAAAAGGGAGAAGAGTTGTTTTTGAAGTATACCTTTTACGAAGTCGCTAAATAAAGTGACGAACCAGTGATTTCGTAAATGCCAAAGTCGGTTAACTTTAAGGATATATCCATTTCATTGGGTATGAATCCAGTAACCAACGACGTTCTTACAATTACCGACGAAGCTTCGGTGAAAAGATCGTTATATAATATTGTGATGACCAGGAAGGGAGAAAGATTTTTTAAACCCGATCTTGGTAGTAATGTAGCGGATCTATTGTTTGAACCATTAGATTCAGCGACTGCCTCTCTTTTGCAAGAAGAGATTGAATATGTCATTATTAAATACGAACCACGTATTAACTTAATTCGTTGTGATGTAGAAGCCAATTACGATAGTAATGGTTTTGATTGTGCAATTTCATTTGAAATTATCGGTATTGATTCCGATGTGCAAATTCGTGATGTAGATTTCTTCCTAGAAAGAACACGATAAATGTCTTACGTTCAAGTTGCCAATTTAGACTTTACAGAGGTTAAATCCTCCCTAAAGGAATACCTGCGTAGTAATAGTGATTTCACTGATTACGATTTTGAAGGTTCGACTCTATCTACCCTATTAGATGTACTAGCGTATAACACGTACTACACGGCGTTTAACGCTAATATGGTAGTAAATGAGGCGTTCCTTGAATCAGCGACCCTCAGGGACAATGTGGTCTCTCTGGCGAAACAAATCGGGTATCTTCCCAAGTCATCTGTAGCTCCAACATCAGTTATAGATATTGCTGCTGATTTTAGCACAGAAAATAGTATTCCAGAGATCGTTAAACTCCCAAGAGGATCTCAATTCCTTACCAGAATAAATGGTACCACTTATTCATTCATTACAGCAAAAGATTATGTTGTAGGATTGAATACACAACATATTGCTAACTTTACTGGCGTTGAGATTAAGGAGGGAAATTATGTCACTGAAACATTCACCTTTAACTCTGCTATTCCACAAAGATTTGTTCTTCAGAATGCAGGAATTGATACAAGTACTCTCAAAGTCACTATTAGACCAACATTTAATAGTACTAGTGTGGTTGAGTATCGCCTAGCAGAAAACATTATAGGGTATGATAGCACATCACAGGTATTCTTCTTGCAAGAAGGAGAAGATGAGCGTTATGAGATCATTTTTGGTGATGGTATATTAGGTAAGAAGTTAGAATCAAACAATTATATTGAAGTATCGTATATTACAACCAATGGGGCAGCTGCCAATGCTGCTAGAGTGTTCTCATATGGTGCTGTATTGGAAGATAGCACTGGTGGTAGTGATTATGCTCCTTCAATTGTATTAACCACTACTACAGCAGCATCTGGAGGTGAGTCTCTTGAATCGATCGATTCTATCAAAAGAAATGCTCCGAAGTTTTTTAACTCACAAAATAGAGCAGTTACCGCAGATGACTACGAATCCATTATCCGTAATATTTTCCCTGCAATTGCTGACATCGTTTGTTATGGTGGAGAGGACGCTAGCCCACCAGAATACGGTAAAGTCAAGATCGTCATAAAACCTGCTTACTCTGCTTCATTATCACAATATACTAAAAATTTAATTTCTACAGACCTCAAGAAGTTTTCTGTAGTATCAGTGACACCTGAAATCGTTGATCCATCAATTACATACGTTGAATTGCAATCAAACGTATACTATAACAAATCCAAGACAACTTTAAACAAATCAGAATTGAAAGCAGAGGTAATATCTGCATTAACTAGCTACAGAGCAACATCTGATCTAGAAAAGTTTAATGGTAGGTTTAAATACAGTCGTATAGTTGGTATTATTGATGCCACTGATAATAGTATTACTTCTAATGAAACTAGTATTAAATTAAGAAAGGACTTTGTTCCTGTATTAAATACAGTAACACAATATGAAGTGTGTTACCAAAACCTTATTAAGAGTGGATGCTCAAGTCCTTCTGTACAAAGCAGTGGTTTTGTAGTTGCTGGCTATCCAAGTGATATCGTCTACTTAGCAGACGATCAACTAGGAAATATTTACCTTTACAAGATTGATCCTACCACTCAAGAGAGATTTGTTCTAAATGCACAGCAAGGAACAGTTGATTACGAGAAAGGAGAAGTAATGTTGAATCGGTTAAATATAATCAAAGGAAGTTATGATGATGAAAGGATAGAACTTCGTGTTACTCCTTCAAACAAAGACATATACGCTTATCGTGAAGCATATCTAAGTTTAGATTTGCAGTCTAGCGTATTCCTGATCACCCAAGAAGCACTAATCTGATAAATGGCAGGTCCAAGTCTAGCAGCACTGATAGAAAGTCAGTTACCAGACTTCGTTGTCGAGGATTATCCCCTCGTAACGAATTTTCTGTCGAAATATTATGAAGCATTATCGATAAGTGAAGGTCCCCAAGACATAATCAACAATTTTGAGAAATATCTCGATGTTGATACGTTCTCACCAGAGATTTTAGTTAAAACTGCTAGTTTAGCAATTGAAATTGGGTCTGGTACGGCTAATATCGATATTACAGTCGATAAGACTGATGGATTCCCTGAAAAGAGTGGAATCATAATGATCGATCAAGAAATTTTCTTGTATTCGACTAAAACAGATACTCAGTTTTTAAATTGTGTCCGTGGATATAGTGCAAAGACCCAAATTGGTAATTTATACGAACCAATTAAGTATGTTGAGTCCAATAGTGCGGTACATAAGCAATTTGCAGTTGTCAACAACTTAAGCAACCTTCTATTGGCTGCTTTAATCAAGAATTACGAAGAACAGTATACTAGCGGTTTCCCATATCCTTACCTTAGAGACCAAACGAACAAAAATCTCTTAGTTAAGAGAATAAAGGATTTCTATCGTGTTAAGGGTACCCCACAGTCATTGGAGTTTATCTTCCAGATGCTGTTTAGTGTCAAACCAGACATTATATACCCAAAAGAGAATGTTTATAAGGCATCTGAGTCTGGATGGAATAATAAAGAGTTATTAGTATGTGAAGTTATATCTGGAGACATTAGACAGGTTGTTGGTAATGAAATTATTCAATCTCCCGATCCATATAACCCTGAACTGACTGCTGCTAGTGCAATTATCGACAATATAGTCGGTGAGCCTTATCAAGGTAGTCTACAGTATACTTTAACTATTTCTCCTGGAAGTAAGAAGGGTACTTTTGCTATAGCACGTCGTTCATTCCTTATGAATGACCTTCAGAAGACTGCTGGACCTGGAGATCGCATAGATGTGTTCTCTACTATTGGATTTCCTGATAAAGACGGTCGTGTAATCATTGGTAGTGAAGAAATCACATATAGTTTTAAAACTGCTACTCAATTTATCATTAAAGAGAGAGATGCGGTTAATTCTGACAACAAACAAGAGTATGAACATAAGAAAGGTGTTAGGTGTTTCACTAAGAACAATCTAAGTGGGGTATATCTTGAAAATGGTGTTCAGAAAGAAATTAAACTACGTATATACGGTCTTGTTTCAGGATTAGCTTCTAAAGGTATACAGGCTGATGCTTCTGCTGGTTTAGAGTACGATGAGACAGCAGACAACTTCTTTGATGTTGCTGCTGGAGGCATACCATATGTTTCCTTCAACAATATGGTTGAATTCAAGTCATCTGGGTTTAGTGATGAAGAACCATTGACTAATGAGTGGATTATCAATCAAGATTTTGATAAATTAACAGGTTCTGATCCAAGTAACGTAGGAACCAACAATATTAAGGATAAAGTTCTTTCAGATGTCTCTGCAATCTATAGAGATGCAGATAATTACTATATTGCGTCTTCTGGATTCCCATCTTATGCTATAGGACCATTTGACAACATAAGTGTACCTGAAGATCAAGAGCATCTCAAAGTTATTCCTAGAAAACCAATAGATGCAAGTTCTAAGAACATTACAACCTCAACAGAGGTTGGTGTTATGGTTAACGGTGTTCCTTTATTAAATCACAAGTCAACTAGAGGATTAGATTTCGGTAAAGTGCAATCAATCTCTATTACTGATCCAGGTAGAAATTATAGCGTACCTCCTTCTGTTAATATTGAAGGGAATGCCACTGCAACTGCTGAAATCAATGGGTTAGGTCAAATTACTGCTGTTAATGTTACAAATCCTGGATCTGGGTATACCAGTGCTCCAACTGTCACATTCACTAGTGGAACTGGTGGTTTATTCACTGTTTTAATCCAACAAGGAGAAATTGCCAATATTTACCTCTCTGTTAATGCACAGGCTGAAATTATTGATGCTGGACAAGACTATACCGAACCACCTCAAGTTTATATTTACGATTCTAGCGGAAAAGGTAAAGGAGCACTCTTTAGTTGTCAAATAGACGTTGCAACAGGTAAGATCACTGGATTTACCAAGCAATCTGGTGGATTTGATTATCAGGAAAGTACAACAACTGTCACATTGGTTCCTGTATCTAAATCGGCATCTGCAACTGCTGTTTTGACTAGATGGCAGTATAACAGGTACTTAGAGATGCCTGTTGACAATGGAAACGCTGCTGGTGTAGTTGAAATAGCAAATGATCCTAATTATGGATATTCTTATGGTCATATCATTTCTCCTACCTCTTTAAAGATTTTAAGACAGGATAATGTTGATGGACAGGGTAACCCATTAGCAAATAAGTCTCATTCTCCTATTATGGGATGGGCTTATGATGGAAATCCGATATATGGTAGTTTTGGATACGAAGATTCTTATCAAGATATTACTGCTGCGAATCCTACCATTAAAAGGATGGAATCTAGTTGGAAACTTAAAACATCTAGGATATCTGATGCCCCAAGTACAAATGACTACTCATTAGGTCGTTTTACTAACGATTATGAGTTTGAAGAGCGTTTAGGTGACTTAGATGCTAATAATGGTCGTTTTTGCACAACTCCCGAATTTCCTGAAGGAACATATGCTTATTTTATGACTTCTGATGATCAGGAGGCACCTACTTTCCCATATTCAATTGGAGAAGCATTTTATAATGTACCAGTTGAAGAAAACTGGAAAACTAAGTCTAAACAGTCAGAATTGCCAGATGACGTTCGTAGAAGGACAGTTAATGCTGATGATGTGGCTGGTGAGCTCTTAACCTCTAGAGTTAGTGGTGTTGAGTATGGACCAATCACAAATGTTGAAGTTCATCAATCTTCTTACAATTTCACTAATGAAGATGTTCTATATGTTGATAATTCTATTAATGACAATGGAGATGGGTTATTTGCTGCTGTAGACCAAATTCAAGGTCAGACAGTTGAATCATTGACTTGCAATACTCCTAAGAACCAATATTTCACTTGCGACAAGAATGTTTACTTAAATCACACTGCTACTATTACACAGGAGAATACTGGTGCTACAGCAAACGTTATTGGTAAAATAGACGAAAATGATAGGTTTGTTGTAAAGAATGTTGTAGGTACATTTAATTTAACTGATAGCATTAACTCTACAACAGAGATTTACAATTTAACTTTTGATTCTGGAGTTACTGCCGTTGTAGGAGATAGAGTCGTATATACAGAAACAGCAGGTGGTGTAGCACACGAAGTTGCTATTGGTAAAGTATTGCGTAATGTAGTAGATAAAAATACTCTTATCATAGAATTGCAGTTTGCTAACCCAGATAAACTAACCACAGTTGTTGATGGTGTTACTACTACGATTCCAGAAAGTCAATACAACACTCTTGGCTTCTTTGCTACTGGAAATGGATGTGCAGTCAATGCAGATGCTGCAACTGTTGTAAATGTAAGGTCTTTATCCAAAGGATTTAAATTATTGGATATTGAGTCTAATATTGCTGTTCTTAAGACATTAGATAAGAGGCACGGTCTAGCAGTTGGTGATGAAGTCATTGTTACTGTTCAACCAGACTCTACTATATCTACGCAGAAGTATTTTGTTGAGACTAAAAAGTATCATAATTTACAATTAACAGAACCCTCAAAAACCAGTGATATCAATGGATCTGGGGTAGCAAGATTACAACTTATTAATGCTGGTAGTGGATTTACTCCATCATCTTCATTTGTTGGGGTTAATCTTACTAATAGTACTGGTACAGGTTCTGCTGGTACAGTAACTGTTAATACAGATGCTGATGGCCACGTTTCTTCATTCGTCATTATTAATAAAGGTGATGGATATCAATATGGAAATATTTTAACTATTCAATCTAGTCTTTTAGGTGGTAATGTTGATAGCCAAGAATGCACATTCTTTGTAGATGCTGCTGGTTGTGCTAAAAATGATTCTATAATCACACTTACCTCATCTAATGGATTTTCAATTGGTGATATTATAAGAATTACTGAAGAAGAATGTAGAATTACTAATGTTGATGGTAATGATATTACAGTAGTCCGTGGAGTTAATGATACTGAAGTAGAAGATCATATTGAGAATGCACCTGTTGAATTGTTAACCAAAAAATATAGATTCATAAAAGATAGTACTATTTCTTTTGGAGGAAATACTGCTTATGTTGATTCTTATGATGAGACTACTCAGGTTCTAGTTGTTTACTATCAGAATGAAGGTGATACGATAGTTACTACCTCATCTACTTTCTTAGATGGAAGTACTCCTGCAAAATCAGTTAGCATAACTTCTACTGTACCTACATCGTTAAGATTTAGATTTAGAAAGGATGGTGAGACTGAATGGAGTAAAAATATTAGCTTAGATGTTCAAAGAACATATCGATACCTATTTGACACTAGTGATGCATCACTAGTTAATAGAAATCTTAAGTTCTATGAAAACGTTTATAAAACTACTGATTTAGTACAATCATTCCAGTCAACCATCAAACCAGGTAATACTGGATCATTTACTTCTTTCCAATTAGGATATGGTATTCCAATAGACGGTACTACTTGGAATAGTACACCTGTACTAGATATCCCACCTAAAATTTACTATGGAGAGGTAGCTGAGAAGATCGATGCTGAAGGTCAGTTCTTTACTCTTGTAGAAGACCCATTTGCAGGAAAACACGCTGTCTTCTATGGTTATGAATACGAATTTGCTTATAGATTACCATCAACTCCTCAAAATGAAGGATTTACTAATGTTCAGTATTATACCGACTCTCTATACGCTGTAGGAGCGATTAAGAGGGTTAAAGTCATTAGTGGTGGTAAAAACTATACGATGCCACCTCAAGTTCCTGGTGTTTTCTTAAATAAGCGTTTTAGAGGTAATTTTGAATTAAATATCACGGATGGACGTATTGTATCTGTTACAGTTACTGATACTGGTTTAAATTACTCAAAACCAGTTGTATTACTTGAAAATAAAGGTAATGGAGCAAATGCCAAGTTTACAGTTGAATTAAGAGCAGATGGAAGCGTAAGTCGTATTATTCCTGTTCAAGAAGGAACTAATTACGATTCAAACACTACTTTACGTCTTTATGAGTCTGATGTCAAGTTATTTGCTCACGGAGACGATATTGGTAAGTTGGCAACCCTAGAAATCATTTCTTCAGGTAAAGATTTCAATAATGACCCAACATTGACTCCACAAGTCAATCCACCCATTGTAATGACTCTAAAAGATATGCCAGATAAGGCATTCTTGAATGGAGAGCTAATTACGCAAAGAAACCTTGGTGGAGACGTAATTGCTTCTGCTAGAGTTGATTATTGGGTTGACGGAATGAATATCCTTCGTTTGAAAGGATTATATGGAAAGTTCGATAAAAGGTACTCAATCTATGGAGAAACTCTTCGTAGTACCGCAAATATCCAAGTTATTTACGTTGCGAATATAACTCCCGAAATTGGACCTACAAGTACTTCAGTTGGTTCATATTCGAGTGATAGGAGTAAATTAAGTGCAGTTTCGCAGAAAGTCCAAGATGGAGTCTATTATCAAGATTATTCTTACGTAGTTAAGTCTACAATCTCTATTAACGACTGGAGAGACTTTGTTAAGCGTTTTACCCATCCTGCTGGATTTAACCTCTTTGGAGAGGTCTTAATCGAGTCTGAAGGTGATGGAACGCAACCTAAGACCATTGACACCCCACAATCGGGTATTAAGGATAATGGATTCGGTGCTGTTATTAGTATCATCGAACCAGGCGTTCTTGGTGTTACATCTTTACATAAGACAACAAGAATTACACAATCCCACGTTAGAGTCGATTCTATGTCGAAACAGCGTGGTAAGGGAACTATTAACTATAGTGAACAGAATAACGTTGAAATTGAAGTATTTGACCTAGCAATCTCACCAGCCTTCGATGGTGCTGTTCAGGCAGATGGTACTATTTCTGGTACCACTACATTTACATTATTCAAGAAA
>MDSY01117026.1_pt1 | contig 13695 bp, 17 predicted proteins | sample 811131 | NCBI WGS metagenome assembly MDSY01 (sample SAMN05326643, study PRJNA326480) | marine metagenome | isolation source: seawater | place: Atlantic Ocean: South West | collected 2010
GGTCTTTTCGCACATTCACAATACGTTTGATAAAAAAAAATTGCTGGAGGGTCAAAGTTCAAAATTTGTTAAGCCATCTGACAAAACGGTGGAATACTTCATGCAAGGCTCGTCCAAGGAGCTAATTTCTTTTTACGTAGATGAGATAGAGTCATTACTCGTTGATTATGAACCAGGACGTCCGGAGATGAAGCCTGATGTGATAAAACAGACAGAACAAATGAATAAAGACAGAGAGTTGCATATGCAAAAAATGAAAGAAGAATTTATAAAAAAACAGCAACAAAAACAGCAAGATAACATGATGAATAACAGGATGAATGGCCGGATGGGGACAAATTACATGAATGAACCTAAAATTATGATGAATCATCCAAACCTAGGGGAAATACCGTTGGACACTAACAAAATTGTGGAAATAATGAACAAATTGCAAAATGATTTGGTTGATAAAAACAAACAAATCGCTGATTTGCAAAAAGTTATAGAAGATTACAAAATAAATATGGAAAAAATGAAAGAAAACATGAGAGAAAACATGGAAACAAAACTGGAGTTAGATAAAAATGAATTGGATAGAAAAACAAATAAAAATGGCGAAGAAACCTTAGTATTAATTTAGGCAACATATTAATTGGTGCAATAAATCTATTAAACCAATATAAATAATTAATTAGTATTATTGCAAATAAGCTATGGTTGCAAACAATGCGCATGTAAAATCAGAAGTTAAATCCGAAGTTAAATCAGCTGTTAAACTACATAGTCACAATCCACTATTAACAGGTGTATACGTAAAGCACGCAGTTAGTGGTGAAAAAACAATATACAAAACGGGAACATTTTCAGAGCTGAAAATGTTTCGTGTAACAAACTGTGCCGGAACTGAGACGATCAAAACATATTATTCGTATCCTGAAGAATATGAACGTGTGAACAATGTTATTTTATCAAAAAAACTAAAAGATGCTTGGATGCGGAGAACAGAGTCAGAGTGATTTGATGAAATAAATTAAATAGTAATGTATTTTCGGCGAATTCGTTTGGTTTTTGTAGTAGGAGAAGAAGAGTCAATATTGTTGACAAATATTTCTTGAAATTCATCATGAAACAATTTGCAAATTTTTTCGTATAACTCATGAATGTCTATTTCATCACATTTGCCAACAATGAGAACACTGCCAGTTCTAAAAATCATAAACGACACCTTTCTTTTGTTTTCTCCAACAACAATTTTGCTCATTATACCAGGATATGAACACGGGTCGTATGAAGTTTCAATATTGTATTTATTCTTGAGAATCTGAGACAATTTTTCACGATTAATACAAAAGCCGCAGGTGAAATTTGAGTTAATTAACACGGTCTCGTGTGTGTTTTTGTAGGTTAGCTGCATGTTGCAATACTGATTAAAAATAAGGAGAATGTAGTCAAGAATCTGCTTATGGTTTTGTTTTGATTTAATACCGGGAAGTTCCAATTTACCTGTATTAAACACCTTAACATGAGCTTCTTTATATTGATCCAATTTATCATCATGAATACGAAGAATCAAAACAAAGCAATTATAAAAAGCACTTTTTTTTTTGCTACGGGAAGAGGTGATGTCTTTGTCACAAACTCCAATGTTGATTTTACGGGAGTCTTTATAAATTTTTTTGTCGGTGTTGTTGATAAAGGTGATTTGTTGAACCGTAGCAAAATCATATTCTTTCACTTTATCCAGAACAATATCAACTTCATCCGGATGAGTAAATGTGTATTTAATTTGCTTCTTAATTACTCCGCAACTAAGAGAATTATAAGGTATAATTGGTATTTGCCAAAAACATTCAAAAAGATTAATATGACTGGATAAATATGAAATTTTAGTAGTTGTTGAAATATATAGCTCACTACATTCAGGAGGTCCATCTACAGCTGAATCATTGCGTTCAGTCAAGCCTATTGGTGTCGGTTCTTGGTTTAAACAAAATGATTCCCACGCGTTATCGCAATCAAACAGCATTCACTGTATTAGTGTATATGAGTTCTTTAAGCTACTTTAACAAAGACAATTTCAATTTTAGCATTATCATATTTTATAGTTAAAAAAGAAATTATGAACATATAAAGATATAAAACATTAAGGAATAATATTTACTATATATAATGGAATCGCATCAGACAAGTGATTCAGTGTTTTTTTACGAAGCAATGAAAGTTGATAAATCAAATACTAAACCTAAAGGTGACAAACGAACAGAACTAAGTTTTTATTCTGAAGCAGGAAAACATAATTTTGATCCAAACAAAATCGAACCACCTGATATTTTCAGAATAAAATCATATCTGCGTTTAGCAAATTACTAAGTTGGTTGCAATCATTGTAGTAATTTGTTACGTTCGTATTGTTTAGATTTAGTATATTATTTGCTTTTTATTGCTTAAAATATGCCACACATTTTCTTGTTACATATTTTGTTAGTGTTTTATTTGTTTTTTTGCCAATTACATATATAAGTTTCAAAATCATCTCCATTATTGCTATTCTTTATTTGTAAATCTATTTCATATTTTTTTTCTTGAAATGCTTTTAATATTTCAAGAATTTCAACGTATTTTAAGGTTACTTTGCCAAATTTTTGTGATTTTGTTTTTATGTCTAACAAATTAATTGCTCTTTTAGGACCATTACCTACAACATAAACTCTTTCAATATTTATTTTATTGTATCTGCATATTGCAGAAGTTATATCATAAATAATAAGCATTCCAATACCTTTAACTTTACAACAAGTGTCGTAAACAAACAATAATATTTCATCGAAACTTTTTCCTTTTAATTGATGTAAATAATGTTCCTGGAACATTAATTCTGTTTTTATGACATTTCGTAATACTTTTTTCCAACGACAATGATTAATTGCATCTTCATATATCTTCAAGGTTATCAACAATTTCCATTCTAAAAAATATGTTTTTGTAATAGAAGAACGATGCATTTTGGTAATATATGAAGTATGGTTATGGTCAAAACAAATCAATTTTTTTTGATTTGTTTTTTTGTGTTATACAACTTAGCTAATGTGGTTTCACCAGCTAAATATGTTCTGGTCTAATGAACCTGGTGTTTTATTCATATTTGCTTTTTCTAAGCGGATATATTTGTTTTTCGTAGCCGGATCTATAAAATGCATTTGTTATGTATCCGTTTAGTAATTTGTCCTCATTACCCATGATTATTCTGGTAGATTCTCTGTCTGCCGCTGAGTCTGGCGGATTTATATAACTAATGTTTTTTTGGTCAACTATTTTATCATCCAGATAAAGTGCAATACGATTATCTGTGCATACGATTTTTAAGTGGGCTAAGGATTGGTATAATAGATCTAAATTATCAAATGTAATTATCGGTGGAGTATCATTATCTGGTAAAAATCCAACGTTAATTTTGCTAACTCTGTTTTCGTAAGAAACATATACAGTTAATATTTCGCGAGTGTCATTTCCTACTCTAAATAAATAAAATTTCTCTTTATCAAGAGACTCATCAAACTGGTCAAAATATTGTAAAGCATCTAAATAGAGAGAAAATGCAAGAGTCATACTAAACGGGGAGTGTTCATTTGACAGTTTTATTTTGAACTGTCTTTTTCCATTATTGAGGTAGTATTTTTTGTCTTGTTTCCCCAAAAAACGATATGTTTCAGGAGATCCATTTATTACAAGAGAGTAGGAGTGTAATAAATATGTAATGCTGGTGAAAACCAATATCACAATATATTTTATAGGATGCGAGCTTAAATAAGCCAATATGTCAAACGTCTTTGAAATAGACGATCTGGATAAACTTATATTTGAAGTTTGCAGGCTTTTGTAAACTACGTAAAATAAGTAAATAAATGACAATACACCCAAAGTGTAATATATCATTTGAACAGAGAAATCAGCATAACCTCTCACCATAATGAGAAAAATAATGAAGACTACTAACACCACAAGTGAATTCTGTAAAAAATCTTTAGAATCGTTTACTTTATCTTGAAAAAACTCCAATAAGATATACGAAAACCCGATATTAAAAAAAAGAATTAGCAAAGAAATAATAAAATTGTACTTGGTTTGGTCCGTGAAGTATCGTTTTATGGTGAGCAAATCTTTTTTTTTTGATCTGTTCATGTTTCTAATATTTCTGACAATATCTTTTTTCGACAAGACAAATACAAAAACTGCTGCTGCATACAAAGCAAGTCCACCACTTAAGTAAAATAAATTATTCATGTATTTATAGATTATATTATAAATTTACATTTAAAAATAGTGAGCAAGATATTGATAATAATAATAATAATAGATATTATTAATATTATTATATTAATATTATCAATATTATCAATATTATTAATATTATGTAAGTATATAACCAAATATTGGCAAATGAGATATTCAAACAAATTTCTTAACGTTGCCAACAAAGTATTAAAAAACATAAATGATAGCAAATATTCCGCAGGTGTGGCAATGTTAATATTAAATATTGGGTCTCGATATGTTTCGGTTGGATTGACTAAATCACAAGAAGCGTATTTGACAACATCGGTTGCACGTCAACTTTTAATATTTTCGGTCGCATTTATAGGAACAAAAGACGTTTTTCACTCACTTATTTTAACAGTGATTTTTTCGCTTTTTGCAGATTACATTTTCAACGAAAAAAGCAGATTCTGTGTATTGCCAAAAACACTACAGAATTTTCATAAAGAGATTGATATAGACAAAGATGGTATTATTTCGGATGACGAGCTTAAAAACGCAATTGATGTTTTGTCCAACGCGCGAAAAAAAAAACAAGAATTCACAAACCGGGCTAACATTCTCAAGTGAGATTATTGAGATGTGCGGTAATAAAACAATAAATGATATCCTTTTTTAAAGTCAAACTTTTCTTGCAAACTAAAACTGTTGTTATTGAGCTTGCCGAATGTCCAAGGTTTAGTGACTCCCTGTCCATTAATTTTTTGTTTCCAATTCATAGGCTGTAGCTGCTTAGCGGCAGCTCCATCATAACCAAATTCTTGTTTTTGAATTGTCACGTAAGATGTGAAATGACGACGTTCAATGTCTCGTAAAACAGCAGAGTCAAGACTATAAACATAGCCGTTAGAAATAAACTGCAATGGCATTTCACCTTTATTACATTGTAAAGTATTTGGTGGGCTATTTTTAGACGAAGACATCTTATCATCGTAGCGTTCGATTATGTATAAATGCGTTTTGTTGGTACTCCTTCCTTCTTTTACGATCATATTGAATTTGTCATAGGTGTTAATCAATGAAAAATCCACACCTTCTGTCAGTTTTAAAATATGAAATAAGTTATCATAAAATGCTATAGGATTGTATGCTAAATTAGGTGAAGTTATGGCGCGCTCGGATTTTGTCACATTGACACCTTTGAGGGTTTTTAACACAGTGTTTGTTGAGGTTGTATTAACAAAGTGCTCAGTGTTTTTGTGCCGTTTTCCGAAAAGTGAGGCGGTTATCAACTTGTTTAGCAGCCAAAGACCTTCTTTGTATTTTTCTGCGACGACGTCATTTTGGTTAGTATCTTTGCCGGTTATCATAGTGTTTCGGAAGCTTTTGAAAAACTTTTGCCCTTTATCACTTATAAAATAGCACATGAAAAAGGCGTTCAACCAACAATTTTTCATGCTTTGCTTTGGAGGCGCTATGTTTTCGGGTGACTGATAAGATTTAGGTTTCATTTTTAGCAATTCTGACATGATTTGAACAGCTCTTTCACTGGTGTAATCTATGCATTGTTGACCCACTCTTATATCTTTCTTATCTTTGCATTTAGTTGAAAAAAAACGGTCAACATTAGTTTTTCTGGGAGAAAACGATCTTTGCGAACCGAGTGGTCTATTGAGGCTGGGCGAATACGAACGTAAATACTGTCCGGGGCTTGATTTGTTTTGGGGGGATTTCTGAGTTTTCTTAAGTTTTTGGAGTTTTTTAGGTTTTGTAAGTTTCTTGGAAATTTTTTTTTTAGATAACTTTTTTTTTGTTTTCTGGAGCATGTACCAATATATATAGGGTTATAAAATAATTTGTTATGACAAAAAAGCATACACGTTGTTTTTAAGATTTCATGTCGCGAGATGTTAGCTGATAACCCCAGTGTTGAAGACTTTGTCTTATTACCGGGCTAATGGAAAAATCGTCGTAAGCAGCACGTTTCGCTTTAATTTTGTTAATTAGCGAATTTTTGAAACGACCCTTGGGTCCACAAAAAGCTAACCATCTTTTTATTTGACGAGCATCTTCAGTTTTAAGACGTCGCCCGCTGTAAAAGTTGCAATACCACTCCACCCATCCGTATGGGTCAGATGAAGTAATCCAGGCTTTTTGTTCCCAAAACCTTAGCGTAGTGCCACATTTTACTTTGTATTTGTTTATGCTCTTATCATAATTACTCCAAGGACGTGTTAAGTGATCGTGAGGAATGTCTTTCCACCATCCCAGCTTTTTAAACTTTGAATGACGATTTCTGTGTAATTTTTTGGTAATATTTGATCTAATTGGTCGCCAATACGTGCCACCAAAACTACCTAATCTAAACATTTGATCTGGAGTTAAGTTTGGGCGAAACTGTTTTATAAGTTCGTCATCATCATCAAAAACTATTTCTTTTGCGCGTAAACTCTCTGGCATTTTTTGTTTCGTATTTATTTTATAATTATATTTATTTTATAAATATATCAATTTTCAATTTTTAGGTAATAAAAAATCTAGTAAAGAATCACGCGGTGACAACCGAGAAGACAACTATACTTTTTGAAAACGCCTATCAAGCAAAATTATACAACAAAAAACGAAAACAACACCAAAAAACAATATTGTTTTTTCATCGTATATTGACGTGGGTTTCTCTAAAGGCACAGACAGTTTATTTTGCATTACATGTAGAAATGTTTCATAAGACATTTCTTCTTTACCTGTCCTTTTATTGATTACATTGTGTACAAAATGTAACCATTTCACTAACATACCTCGTGAATCTAAATATGGTTTAACAGGATACTCGTCTAATATAGTGGAAAATTCGCGTCCAATCTTAGCATTCGGTAAAAATAGTGGTAAGTTTACAATTAAATCATAGTATTTTCTTTTGGCCGTGTCATTAGGATTTTCTGGATAGGTGAATGTTATTGTATGAAGAACAAACCAGTAATGTTTACCCCATATATGTGGATCTATATTCATATTAATAGACCAGTTTTTTAATATCAAAAAAAAACGATATGTTGCTCACCATACATCAATAAAGAATAACATAATCATGTTTAAAACAATTTGTCATTCTTTGGTATATTTATTACATCCAGCACAATGTCTTAAAGTATATATGGAACTTCTTTTCCAGTCATAACCTACAGCTTTCTCGCTCATAATATACATATCGCTATCTTCCAATTCTATGTTTACACTTTCGCTTACTGCTTTACATTTAAAATACCACCTAATTTTAAACATCATTTTTCACCTAACCGCGCCCCAATAACTTTTTTTCTTTCACTATCTCCATGCCAACCAATGCCACATTTTTTAATATCAAAATATCTATTTTCTTCGCATATTAAATTTTTTCCTTTTTTTCCTAACATTTTGCATAAGTTTTGCCGCATAACATCCAAATATTTTACATCTTTATATGCTACAATTCTACCCTGCTTTTCTTCATAATTTGGCTCAATACTATTTTCTCCAAAACATACGTTTGCTCTAGCATGTTTGTTTAATACTTTACTCCTTCTAGTATCCCAATATTTTTTGTCCCATTCAAAACTATTCATTTCTTCAAACATTTTTTTAGTTGTACCTTCGTGTTCTTTTATAAAATAATCTACTTTCTAATAACTAAAACATAAGCATTATGTGTGACCAAACCATATTTTAATTCGTACATCAGCAATTTAAATTTAATTAGTTCATTTAAATTTATCAATTCACAAGTATACCCGTTATTTTCAAATGTTTTCTTTGCAATTATTAAATCATCGTAAGTAAAACCACTTCCAACTTTTCCTATATTTCCAACTAAATTCATACCAGCATGATTTTCGCCTGCATCGCCAAACGTTAAGCTAATTGTCTCCATTATTTTATTTTTAATTATGTTTATGTAATATGTTTTATGTAATATGTTTTATGTATTAAATAAATGGTACAATTCAATTTTTGCAATGCACGAGGAAGATTTTTAGATGGAAAAAAGAATTTTAAGTAATCATATAAAGCATATGAGACAAATAATGACATTTTGTGATAGAACTATTAAACATTTTAAAACCTTGGTTAGCAAAGATTTCAACTCATTGCTAATAGGGGTAAAAGGTGGGGGATGTAACGGGTATAAGTATTATATTGAACCTACAGTAGATAAACCAAATAAAAATGACGAAGTAATTATGATAGATGACTTAAAAATAATAGTGTGTGGAAAAAGTTTGTTGCATTTGCTAGGAACAAATGTATATTGGAAAAATGATATCATGGGGGCAAGAATTGAATTTGAAAATCCAAATGCTAAAACAAAATGCGGATGTGGTGACACATTTTCGATTTAAACTCGGATCAAAATTAAACTGGAACCTTAGTATTTATTAACTAAATAGTATATATATAATGAAACATAACAATTTGTTGAGGTGGTCAAACAAGAAATTGAGCCAACTTGAGCGAGATTTAACAGATGAATGTATGATATGTGACTTTGTCAATAAAGGAAAATTTAATATTGCAAACCAAATATGGAATAAAAAAAACAGTCCTGAATTAAGGAAAAACAAACAAAAATTTAAGAAGAGGAACAAAAAGTCGTCGCTAAATCAATGGAACATAAACAGACGTCTGGGTCAAATGACAACATTGCATGTTGCATATAGGACAATATTAATTGATGTTGAATCGACAGAATCAGAAAAGGAAGAAGCAAAAAACAAGTTAATACAATTAAACCGAATCAAAAATCTGTATTATGCTAATATTCAAGATTATATTAGCAATTTGAATGTAAACACGAAATTAGGCGAAGACTATTTAGAGATAATTTTGTTTGCTTTTATTCCGGCAAGCTTCATAACAGGCTATTTTGGTATGAATTTTACTTCAATGGGAAATCCAGGTAAGAATTACAATTCTTCCGGACTATTGGTTAGTAAGTTTGGTCACTATTATGCAATATTATTAGTTGTGGCTTTCACTGTCGCTTCATATTTTTTGGTCAGCAACAGTTTTTTCAACAAAGACGCTGAAATAATTGGTACAATTAAACGATTCAATGATTTATTAAATATGCCCAAGGACAATGACTACTTGGTGTCTAATCATGCCGAGATTTAGTAATAATGTGCCAATATGTGTCAATACGTGTAATACATGTATGGCGTAATATATTTAGATATAAATAACTAATACATAATAATACTATTAAATAAAGAAAATATGAGTGACATGCTTTATTGTAATAATTGTGGTAAGCAGGGACACCAATACCATCAATGCAAATTACCTATCACAAGTTATGGTATTATTGCTTTTATGTTGACAAAAGATGGAATCAAGTATTTGCTAATAAGACGTAAGGATACATTGGGTTATGTTGATTTTATAAGGGGTAAATATCCATTAAATAATGTAGTTTATCTTATGAATATGCTCAATGAAATGACTGTGAACGAAAAAAAAAACCTACGCGAAAAAGAATTTAAAGAACTTTGGTATGATTTGTGGGGGGAAAAAGCGAAGAGTAGCGGGTATCAGCGAATGGAAGAACGTAATTCTCAAGACAAGCTTGAGCAACTAAAGACTGGTTTGTGTGTGTGTAACAAAACCACAACACTAGAACGTCTAGTAGGTGACAGTATTTGTAAATGGGAAGAACCGGAATGGGGTTTTCCCAAAGGCCGGCGAAATTATATGGAAACCGATTTGGACTGCGCACTTCGCGAATGGGAAGAAGAAACAGGTTATAACAAGCATCGTTTGAAAATCATACGTAATTTGCTTCCATTTGAAGAAATTTTTACTGGTTCTAATTACAAGTCCTACAAACACAAATATTACATCGGTATGTATAATAACGGTGCATCGTGCGAAGATAAATGTGACAGTTTTGAAAGGAGCGAAGTAGGTAAAATGGAGTGGAAAACGTTTGAAAACGCGCTAGCATCAATACGTCCATACAACACCGAGAAAAAGAGCATTTTAAAGAACATAAATCTTATATTGCTATCGTCGTTTAAGAAGTACAAGTAAAAATGAGTTGCATATGGTATTTACACATAATTTGTTGATATTTATATAGTGTTAATATATATTAGGTATATTTTGGATGAATGTACAGTTGATCGTATTAGGTATAGCTGGATTTTTAGCAATGAATACTTATTATGATAATAAATATGTTTTGTTGTTGAAGAGTTGGAAAAAATATTATATGATGGGCGGGTATTTGTTAGGAGCATTTTTCATAATTTTGTACATTAACAAAAACCCCAAAGATGGTCTAGGACTGATTAGGTATGCAACAAACACGGTCAAATACATGCCTATGGATAAACATTCGTCCGATCTTTTGTCACCTATGTTGAAACACGCAGACTATTTTACTTCACCCCAAAAATTAGGCGAAATGCATGTTGAGCCTCGCAACTATAACACTAATTTATCTGAACAATCCAAAAAGACAGGTTCGGTGGCGACAAAACGAAACGTAAGCGAAGCGAAGAAAAAATATGTTGCAGCTCAACAAAATTGGAGATGTGGACACTGTCAAAAGCAGTTGCCAGCATGGTTTGAGGTTGATCATATTAAACGCTTAGAATATGGAGGATCTAATGATATTAGTAATTTGTCAGCACTCTGCCGGGACTGTCACGGAAAAAAAACTACTGAAGAGCATCTGAATATTTTATAACAATACCCTATACCCTATAATACACTGCAGGACATACACTATAATATACAAGAAACTAAATATAAGAAAATATTCATTATATTTATAAATATAATGAACATTTTTGGAAAAAAAAATGATTTATCATCAATATCGAGGATAAATTTTGAAAATGTGAATGATTTTACACGAGGAAACAAGTATCCAGATGCGCTTTTGATCAACACATTGCCAAAAAGCGAGCAACATTTTTTAATAAGTAAAACGCTTTTGATTAACGAAGAGGTTGATCGTATTAATGAATTGTTGAGTACCGGGCAGAAAAACGCTGTTATATTCATATATGGTAAGAATTCACATGATAACACAATTTATGCAAAATATGAACAGCTATGTAATTTGGGATTTACAAATTGCCATGTGTATGATGGTGGGATGTTTGAATGGTTGTTATTACAAGACGTCTATGGTTTGGACGAGTTCCCAACCACTAACACACCCAGCAACTGTTGTCTGGATTATATACCAAGCAAGAAAATAATAAAGTTAAAATAATCAAAAAAATGTAGAGGGTAAATTAATTTCACATCATTCACATTTTAGTAAATTAATTTCATATCATTCACATTTTATATATATATTATTGTATATATATATATACATCATGACTACTCTGGAAACGGTACAACCGGGGGCAGAAAGAGTAAGACTACTATATGAAGAATGCAATAATGCAAATGCTATCATAGCAGATTTTGAACATGATTTCACTAAAAACTTTGCATTTTTGGGTAAATCATGGGGTAAAGACCAAGAAGACACAGCATTGAAAAAGTTTTTTGAAAAATTTCCAGCTGAGACAAAAAAAATCAAGTTCTTCAGCAAAAGCGGAGCTAAAGAAGATAAAAAAAAATTTGAAGAATACATTAATGATACTCCGACGTTTGAGGTGAAAACCTGGTGGACGCCCAGCGATGATGGCTCCACACCAACGTATAAAGATGTTAGCTTAAAAAAATTATTAAAAAAAGAAGAGGACGAGAGCCTTGAAATTTTTGCAATAATTGATGCGTTTGGCTTTGAAAACGCAAAATATGATTATAATCCTTCAAATCGCATTGATTCTGCTAATGAAGGTGGTGGCGATTTTTTCCCGCCGGATAAGTGTAGTGAAGAAGAGAGTTGTACACAACTTTTTAAAGCTGTATTTAAGAATATAAATGATAATATCAACGAATATAATAAAGGTAGTAGCACTAATGCAGAATTAGCCAATGCAATTAAAATATTTGAAAATTGTTTTCTTGATAATAAAACCACGTATCGTTATGAAAAAGGTAAGTTGTATATTACACTCCCCCCAAACAAAGAAATTATTTTCAAGGTGAGTCTTTCGGCCGTGGAAATGCAACTAGATCCCATGGGTAACAAAACCCCAGTTAAAGAGGCTAACAATTTTCTAGAGTTTATTAATAACCATATACAATCAATGAATCCGAAACCGTCGCCTGGTACTCGCAACTATTTTTTAAAATTACTTAAATTCATTGGTGATGAATCTCACATTGCATTTTATGAGTATTTAGATAAAAAACAGTATATAATAGCACAAGATCGAATGTTATTGTCCAGAATTTTAGCTCATGGTAAAAATTTTATAGGAAATCCTATGTTGGTTTTTCAAACCCTGGATAACTTTAAAGATTTCATTGATAAATGCGATGGCACCGAGAGAAAATATGTTTACTATGATGCTAATGACCAAGTCACAGCTACAGATGTTAAAAGGTTGATCGCCTCATTAAAATCTCTTGAATACGAGGATGTTTCAAGCCTTTTTTCAATTGATGAAGAACAATTTAAGAAGTTAAAACAAAATCTTGATGAAATAAAAGCTGAGGAACAACCAGAAGAAAAATATAAAGAAATACTTAATTTACTACTATACAAATTTAAAAAAATAATAGATTTGAAAGATATGTTATTAGTTAATACAGAATTAGTTAACACAATAAATGAGGTTGATGCCTATTATTCAAATTTTAAAGATAAATCAGATACAGCGCGCTCTAGGGGCAGCGCAGCCATGACTAATGGGCTGGTGACCGCTATGATGGAGTATTATACTCCTGATTGGAGAAAGCCAAAGAAACAACAAATAGATACAAAAAATCTTGAACTTATGAAAATTCGACAACAATTAGGGTTACTTAGTATAATACCTCCCACTATATTATATATTGATAATATAGCAACCTCGCTGGTGAGCGAGTCTCCCTCCGCGGCGGGTGATAGCAAAGATGTAACATATAGCAAACTAGATACATTCTTAGAGCCGTATCAAAAGAAGCTTAAAGATTTAATATCAAAATTAGACGATTTTAAAGCGATTGAACGTATTAACACCCTTATACAAAGTACCGAAATTAACGCCAAAGACCAAGCTGATTTCAATCAGCTAAATCGCGCGCCGGGACCTCTGATATACGGTTATAATGCAGACTTGGATAAAAGACGTAGTATAGATTCTTTTGATCTTTTCGAGAGTTATAATCACGCATTAAGAGCATTTAATGAAAACCTTCATACATACAGTGCCACAAAAATTGAACAAGAAGGCGGTACACGAGGTACACGAGGTAGACAAACAAGATCTGCAAGTAAACGAGCAAGATCTGCAAGACCCTCACAAAAATCTATGTTTGCTGCGTCATTCTCGAGCAAGGATAAAAGTTTGGTCCCATCCTCGAGCA
>MDSY01092648.1_pt1 | contig 13693 bp, 20 predicted proteins | sample 811131 | NCBI WGS metagenome assembly MDSY01 (sample SAMN05326643, study PRJNA326480) | marine metagenome | isolation source: seawater | place: Atlantic Ocean: South West | collected 2010
CAAACTTGTTTTTACAATGTTCAAGCATTTCTTTGTCCGTGTCATAGCAATAAGTTTGGGCAACAAATTTATGCAATTGTTCAGTAATCAAACCAATACCCACTCCAAAGTCTAGTAAAGTATCTCCATTTGATAACCGCAAAAATTTTTGTATTACTTTTGATTCTTCTTGTTTAAGTTTAATAATAAAATTTAATTTTTCATCCACAGAGACAAAATCTTGCAAGATATTTTTACTTGGATAAATTATTTCTAATAGATATTCTAAATTATTTTTTGTCACCAAATTCACCACCATCCATTTCTACATTAATGGTCTGTGCCTGCTGAGCAGTTTTTAAAGCTTCAATTATTTCTTCTTGGATAGTGACCATTCTGGTCATAACTTGCGACAAAGAGTCGGCTAATCTATCTGCCTCGGCCGCTGTAATAATAATTTGTGGTTTGCCTTGCTGACGTAGTGTTCTAATTCTACCTAGCAAATCTTCAATTGGACGTGTTTGTATTTTGGAACTCTTTGACTGCATTGTTTAATACCTGTTGCATTTCTAGTTTTGTTTTCATTGGGCCTTTATATGGATATCGAGATAGTGTTATCATTTTTGGACAATATGCCTTACGCCATCCTTTTTCAAAACATATGATGTAGTATCCAGCACAAAATTGACTTTTTGATTTAGGCGTTTTTGTGTACACTGGCAACTGTTTTTGCACATCAAACATAGGATTGTATGGGTGTTGACTACACGGAAATCCATGCACGTCAAAACTGTCTGTTTGTTCAACAGCATCACTTTTCGTTAAAGTATTGTTATCAAATATATCAAAGCCAAAACGCTGAAATAAACTTTCTTGTGTGTGAAATACTTGTCTATCTTTTGCTTTGCTGAGAAACACCCATCCGTTATTTTCTTGTTTTTGTAAAGTACCAAGCTTTTGGCCTTTTTCTTCTACTATCCAAAACTTATCCTTCACTAGTGTTTTAGCTGTTATTGTCATGCTGTTAACCTTGCATTGAACGGCTCTACATATAATTGGGCCTGCTCACTAATTCTATTTAAATCATATTTTGCACAGAACTTCATAAATCTGACTCCTACTTGTGATATGTTTTTGTTTTCTGCTTTGGCCTGTTCGATTGTTTGATCTAGTTCCTGCACAATAGCTTCTGGTTGTGCGTGCAAGTCAACTAGCAGTTTATTACGTTCATAATCTTCAAGGACTCTATGTTCTTTGCCTTCTGGGTCAACCCATTTGCTTAACATTAAATTATTCCAAGTATAGCCTTTTTCATTTCTGTCTGCAAACGCTTCTCTTAATCCAATTTTATTTTTTGTACCTTTTGTTCTAACACCCGGAAAGGCACTAAAAATATTATCACTAGGATCGCCCCGCATGCTTTTTTCAAACACTATCCAGTCGATATCAGGAGCAGTCTTTGGTGCTTTTGTTTTTTTATCTATAACTGGTTTACCCTTATTGTCAAACCAACCTTCGTGTGTAATAGTCTGTTCAGTAACACCGTTGTACTGTTTTACATTTGGATTCACAAGTTGATTCAAGTCTTTGTCGGTTGAAACAATTACATGTTTATGATCTGGATGTTTGTCTATCCATCTTGCAATCAAATCGTCAGCCTCAACTCGAGCATTACGTAAGACAGTAACATTTGTTTTCTCAACTATGAATTTACAAAAGTCATCATAACATTCCCAAAATAATTCATTTTCTTCTTTTTCTTGAGTGGTCATGGCATCAACAGCATCTTTACGATTTCTTTTGTATGGCGCATAGTGATCCTTACGCCAACTACGGCCTTCGAGGCAAAACACAACATGGGTACCATCAAAGTCTTGCCATGCCTTTTTTATTGAATTCATCATGATATGAATAGCCATGCCAATTTTCTCACTTGCATCACCACGTATTACATGTCTTGCTCTGAAGAACGTGTTTGCTGTGTCTACTAATATATGGGTCATACTAGCCCCAAAAGTCTTTATCAAAAGGTTTTGGTAGCTTTGATTTGATCGGATGCCACATGGCAATCTCTGCTCTCCCAATAAACTTTGGTCTTGGTATCAACCAACCTAATAATATTCCTAATAAAATGTAACTCATGTTTTATTATAACACTTTTTTTATTTTTTGTCTATATAAGGTAAAATTTTTTGTACAAAAAGTTCATAGTGTTTTCTATGCGGATGGTTATTATCACTAGCTCTTTCTGGAAATATATCTAAATCAGGAAAAATTGGTAATCTATTTTTTGCTGGAATCTGTGTGTACATCTCTTTATCCCATGTGGATATTAAGCATCTTACATTTTTTGCGTCACAAGCTTTTATAATAGCTGTACATGCATCTAACCAGTCTTCACTAATATAATCTTTGTTTAGTATTTTTTCCAAACATTGTTTTTTAGCATTAGTGTATTCAATAGGAAATTTATAATCAAACGAGTGTGATAATGTAATGCCGCCATGCATGTCTAAAAAGTCAAATAAAAATAGTTTCCTAGTCGGAGGAGGCATCAAACAAATCACATCCTGTACTTTTTTTGATGTGTCTAAAATGTAGTTAGTGTTCATTAGACATCCATCGTGACTGAGGCCTTTTGATCCAAAATTACAGTTTTGTTGCTTGGTATATGTTTGCAGTAAGCCTGGCCAAGAGTGTTCTGGAGCAACACCGTGCCCAAAAGTAAAACTATCGCCTACACAAAATATTTGTGAATCATTAAATTTATCCTCCCAATTGATGTAGCCTTTATGTTTCCATAGATTTGCACCGTTTAATAAATTATGTTTAAAATATTTCTCGTCAAAATTTAGATTTAGTTTACCATTAAAATGTATTTCTTTATAATTGTTGATTGTTTTGTTTTCAACGTATAAATTGTTATGCATTTCAAACACAAAAGGGGTAGGATCTTCTAAAACAATATTGTTATATGATATTTGACAAACTACTTTTTGATCTTTGTCTTGAGGAACAAAGCCTGAAAAAGATATCTGCTCTAATTGTTTTACAGTTTCAATTTTTAGCTGACAACTATCTTGTATAAACTTATTTTTGTATTTTATTTGTACAGGATTTGTTTTGTAAAAAGTTTTAAAATGTAAATCAAGATTAAGACACTTCAGTTTTGCCATCATCTCGTCTGTTTATCTGCACGTAGCCAGAACCAGTTACGTCAACACCTTGTTCGTTGCCAATTGTTTTACACAACGTTTGAAACCATCTATCAACAATCTCTTCTTGTGACTCACCAACATATCCATTTTGTTTCAACATATTAACAAACTCATCATTCCAATCTAATTCAAAAAAACCATTTCTTGGATTTTGTGGATTTACATTCATGTCGAGAACTTTTACCCATGGCTCTTCACTTTTTTTAATCTTTTTCTTAGTCTTTGTATTCTTAGTATTCTTAGTTTTCTTAACTTTCATAGTATTATTATATATTATTTCTTTTGATTCCACAAGTAGAATGGGTTGTCTAGATTGTTAAATTTTGGTAAATTTGGATTCATTGCCTTATAGTGCTGTGGGTAGTTTTCTAACCATAAACAAATTTCACCTGTGGTTTGGAAAAAAGTGTTAATTTGTGGAGTTAGTATATGCTCATAATTTTGTTCTAACCAAGCTGATATAAAAGCTTGCTCTACTGTATCAAGATCGCTTATATCTAAATTTTTTTTGTTTTGGATTGCCTGTATTGCTTTCTTTGCACGGTCTTTGGTATTGATGTCTAATTTATGTAGGAATATGGTGTGTTGTGTCATATCATCTAAACTAATTTTAAGATTAAATTTGTTGTTCAATTCTAAAATTTTTTTCATAAACAATGCTTGATTCCAAAAACAAGATACAGGAAAACAAAATGTGTTGGGTGGCATATGTTTTCTTAGTTCTTTGTCGTATTTTATAAATCCGTTATTGTCAGGATTGATAAAGCCAAGTTTATAAAAATCACGCATGATAAATTTTGGCACTAATTTTTTAGTGATATCAATATTATAGAATTCTAAGAAAGTATCTTTCCAATTGGTCGCAAACTTTGAATGTATTTTTATGTTTTCCTCTGTCGTGTTTATTCTGTAATCACCGGCTCTATAAGTAGTCCATCTTTCTAATAACAGAATATCTTCTTTTTCAACAGTAATTAAAATGTGAGGCTCGCTTGTGTTACTGAAATACGGTGCTGAAATATTTGGATGATATCTGTTTATTAAACTAGAATAGTTTAACGTTTTGTGTGCAGTATTGTTATCGCCAAAAGGAGATCCTTCAATGTTTGGCGTAAGGGAACTGAATTTATCGATAAAATATCTTAAAAAATTTCCATGTGTACCACCTTGAAATGCTATGTGTGCTAATCTATTCATGAAAAATAATCTTCCATTTTGCCTTCTCTGTAAAAGTCTTGCGTGACACAATGTACACCACCGTCCCAGAAGTACCTATGTCTAAAATTAAAAACAACTGGCTCAACTTTATGTTTTTTAAAATAGTCAAACACTTCCTTATTTTCATTATTACATATCACTACATTTTCATCAATGGATAACATATTGACATCAAAAACAGTTTCTTCAACGTAGCCTACCCAGTCATTGAGCCAAGTGTTTACAAACTGTATTAGATTATCATTATCTTCTTCTCCAGGCACCCACCATTTGCCTGAAACTTTTTCTTTAATTTTTAGAAATGGACTAACCGCTGACCATGATTGTTCAGGTAAAAATAACACGTCCCATCCTGGAAACAGCTCTTCGTACTTCTGTACATCATATAGACTTACGATACAGCCTGGTTTGACTAAACAAAAAGCACCATCATTATGGTATCCTCGATTAGATTTATGTACTCTAAAACCTTCTTTGGTCCATTTATCATGCAAAAAATCTATTCGACTTTGGCATTGATCTTTTTCGTTATCTCCATATCTTGTATTCTGCGGTACAATATCCCAATACAAGTCCTTGCCACACCGCACAATATTAGCTGTGCTTGTAAGGCATTGCTTGTAGTCCCAGCCATTAAGGTATACATTATCTCTGGATATATTTTTCAACATTTCTCCGTAAAATTGAACTGGATGTGTAGCGTAAAAAGTTTCACCCACCACAGCAAAATGATCACGTGGACAAGTTGGCGGTCTGAAATGTTTTTTGGTGTCATACTCGTTTTCATCAAATTCAGGCCTATATGTGGTTACGCCATGCGAATGTAAGATGTCTATAAGCTTTTGATAATCCTCTTCTGTTTCATCTGCAATTCTTTGTAAAGGAGATATAACTTTTGGATCTAATGATAACTTTTTAAAAAAGTCACTACTAAAATTTTTACCTACTAGGCAATGTTTCAAAGGATGAAATGTTGCATAGCCTTTTATAGGGATCATTTATGTTCCCCACTTGTTACCAAATAAGTCTACATGCAATCTTGGAGAATACTTGTATCCATTAGCCAACGCCAAGTCTGCAACCTGTGATGCTGTTTTTGCCTGTCCTTCTTGTGTGGCCCCTACTGCCATCAAGTAGATATCTGCATCAACGCCAAGTGCTTGATACTCTTTTCTGGCCATTTCTACTTCTTCAAGATCTTGTTCATCTTGCACAACAAATTTAAAATACAAGTGTGTATTAGGAATCTTATGATACTGTCTGGCTACAAAAGGCTTTATAGCTTTTGCCCAGTGTTCGCCTGATATTGATAGCTTTGGTGACGTTGACCAAGTAATATGCACAGGCTCTTTTGTGTAGTCTCCATGCACAAGCCCTTGCAAAAATCTTTCAAATTCAGCTTTGAATGGTTGTGTGCAATTTGTTTCTATTGTTAAATTTTTCAAATCATTGAACTCAGGCTGTCTAAGTAACTGTTGTGTTTCACGTTGCCAAAGCATTGGCTCGCCGCCTGTAATTATAAAATGTATATCTGATCCATTGTCATTAGTCCATTTATTATTAGGAGTGTATTCCTTAACCTTGACGGCAATATCTTCTACGCTGTCCCAACTTACTAAATGTTTGTATCTACTAGCCCAACTTGCACTCGCATCACAACCTATTTCAACTACAGGCAAATCTCGAACATGTTTCACGTGTGACAAATCCTGCGTCATATATGGCATCTCATCTGGCTTCAACCATTTGGATTTGTCCCTGCCTTGGCCAAAGCCATGACAATTAAAGTTACAACCAAATACTCGAAAGAACACACTTGGCACACCTACAAATCTACCTTCGCCTTGTACCGAATAAAATATTTCTGAATATCTTAATTTTTCCATATTTTTGGATCTATACTTTTTGTGGCTTGCACCACTTCATCAATTGTATACTCGTTTTCTTTTGGTGTCAACTTTGTGTTATTTAGATCGTCTGGAAAATCTCTATATAAAAAATGTTGAATAGTATCTTGATCTACTAATTGGTTAAAAGCCACATGCGAATCATCTATAGACTGTTCATTTCTTATTACACTAGTCATTGCATCATCAAGTTGTTGCATGTTTTTAAATTCCATTATAATATGAAATTCTGGTAGGTCCATTGATCTAAAACCTAATTTAGCTCTAGTCAATCTGTAACTTTGCATTCTGCCCATGTTCACTAAACCGTCCAAAAACTTTCGCATTTTTGTTGCAAAGTCGTAAGCGGAAACAGTTTTATGGTGGTCAGCAAAAATGTGATATAAATCTGCCACGGATTATTTTTTCTTTTTATCTAGTCTTACCACATTTCCTGTTTTTAGATGGCCAACTGATTCTCTTTGTATATCATTATGTTGGAAGTTTGCCCAATATAATTCAAATGCTACACCATCCTCAATGCCTTCAAATGTGTGATAAAGGCCTGGCTTGACCGCTGTAAAGTCGCCTGGCCCTAGAATAGTTTCATCTATTAGATCGTAATCTTTTTGCCACACCTTAATCTTCATCTTACCCGATACTATATAAAAGCCATTCCATTTATATTCATGCTTGTGTTTACTACACACTCCGCCAGCTTTGTAATCTATTCGATGAAATTCAAGTGAATTATTTGCTAAAATTAGTTCTGTGGATCCCCAAATTTTTCCTGCTATATTTGCCATAATTGTATTATATGTTATTTAGATGATTTAGTCAATATGTGCATCTGTAATTGGTTTGCTATGTTTGAACAAGTTTTTGTACCGAAGTGATAGTCATCTCTAGCATAATCAAGAATTTGGTAATCCAAAATTTTTTCAAGTTTTAAATGCTTGCTTTCACTAGTTGGTACTATTAAATTAATTATATTTGTTGGTAAATTATTTGCTGCATTGTAATTTTTATGAAAGTTTTCTATATCTTTTTCGAGGCCAAAACTTTCTTTACTATGATGTACATTTTTACCATTTTCTCTTCTTCTGTGTAAGTAACTCCACATTATCACTATGTTCTTTGGTTTATACTTTTCAAAAACTTCTAGTGCTCTTAAACAAATAGTATCATTACTACAGCCATCTTCACCTAGGTTAATTATTTTTACTCCATGTTCCAATTTCAATTTGGCTGGCCATGTTTCATTTTGTGGTTGTGCAACTCCTGATGTAAAGCTGTCACCTATGCACCATACCGCATCACTTAAATCATTAGGCCATTCATCGTCTCTGAATCCTTTACTATTGTAATTGTAATATACACGTTGTTTCAAATAATCAACAGGATTGCCATCCTTGGGAGGTTGGTCCATTCCCAAAGTAAAATCTTTATAATTGATAAACTCTTTAACTATCAGTGTTGACATCACATTTATTCCAAAAGTCGTAATTTATATTTGCTTGATCTATCCAATTATAATTTCTAGCAAAGTTTTTGAACTTATCTACACAATTATCGTAATTGGCAATTTGATTCTTTTTTTCTGTAAGAGTTGTATTTTTAATAGGATGATTGATTATCACTCCTTTTTCCTGTAATTTTTCAACTGTGGACTTATAATTGTAAAGCTTTTTATAATCAGTAACATTTTTACATTTTCCAAAATTGACATACTCGTATTCATTTTTAAGTAAGGTTGATAACTTTTCGCCAAACTTTTTTGTAAATGTGTTTTGATAGCCAGTCAAATCTGCCAGTATTTGATCAGATTGTAAAACAAGATCTTCATACGCAACTTCTATCGTATCGGGAAATTCAGTGTCCACCCATTTAACATATTCTGCATACTCTTTACACTTTTTAAGGAAAAAATCTTCATTGACTTGTTTTACTTTTCGCACTTGCATTTTTTCATCTCTGTTAAAAACATTAAGCATTCCAGATTCGTTACGTATACTCCAACTTAGAGCATATTCAAAAATATTTTTCCTAACGCATTTTATTTTATATTTGAAGTTGTTATTCAAAAATTCATAAAATTTTTTCTGTTCTACAATTGCATCGCCTCTGTTATCTAAATGATATTTTGCAACTCTTGAAATATATTTGCAAGCGTTGTTACTATTTTTAAGTGTTTGAATAATTTGTGGTAAAGTCTGGCTGTATCTTAATTCAAAGTTTTTTTTAAGAACATTGTTTGAATCGAGCTCAATGCCGTTTGTCAGCTCATGCGTGTTTCTAACTGGAACATTTTCCAAATAGTACGTGAGGGTAATAAGTCGCTGTAGTATAGTGCTTCCAACGCCATCTGGAGTCAATATTATAAAATCCATTCAATTTATTTACTCCATTCTTCCCATGGGAATACAATCCAACTTGGCACTTCCTCTTTGTTTATTTCATATCCAAAGTAATCTACAATTGTTTTACTAGGCTTGTTATTGACAAGCACCGCAAATCTAACTTTGTCTTTAGGGCGTCCAAAATTTTGTTCTATGTATTGTAAAGTATCGCCAGAGTCATTTATATCATCAACTATCAATATTTTATGTTGGAATGCAAATGATTTTTCTAATTGGCTTAGGTCTGGTTTTGATGCTTTTACATCATCTCGTAGTTTTACTGTAATTGACTCATGCGGTACACGGAGTCTATGTGATAGATATACACTTGGTATTAGGCCACCGCGATTGATTCCAATTACCATAGACGGCATCCAATTTGAATGCACCATTTGATCTTCAATTTGTAGCAAAGCATTACGCATTTGGCCGGTACTGAAATAATTTTTTTTTGGCTCTTCCATGTTGTATTGTACAACAACTACACTAAATTATCAACCGGTAATACTTTTCGCCAGTCTGTACCACGTGCTTGATCAAAAGTTTCCAGATAATTTACACAATCTTTAGCCATTAGTTGATCTTGTTCTAAATGTGCTTCTGTGTGTTTTCTTACAAACTTTACAAACTCTTCATTATAGCCTTTATAGTGAAAGGTATTATCTAAAAATTTTTGTTTGCTTTCTGTAGATAAGGCACTGATATGAAAACTAGTAGGCCTATCAATAGTAATAGGATTGATTAACATATTATGATTGTCACAGAATGTAACCAAAGATTCTATTGAGTGATAACTGATTGCCTGTACAACATGGTTAACTCCAAATTGAACATTATCTGAATTTTTACTCTCTACATACTGAATATTTTTTTCTAGAAGATTCCAATCGTGATTATTTCTTACATATTCAAAAGTTTCATGTGTGCCATCCAAACTTACATTTAACCAAACTTTTTTAAAATCATTGAAACTGTTAAAAATTTTATCATTGATGGTTGTCAAATTTGTTGTCATTTGTAAAACACATTCTCTTTTTTGCGTTGCAGGAATTTTATCTAAAATATCAGAAATCCAAGGTATTATTAAAGGTTCACCTCCACTCAAATTAATGATTGTTGCCTGCTTAAGATATTCTTCACACCATCTCATAAAGTCTTCACTTTTTCCCCAGTCAAACTTTATTTGTTCATAATGTTCAGTTGGCCTGTGCATGCTTTTAAGATTTGGATGTTTAATTGCTTCAGCTAGTATCTGACTACTTAGACTTGGTTTACACATCAAGCATCTGAGGTTACAAAGGTTTCCAATTGTTAAATCAAAATATTGAATGTTTTTTATTTCAGGATTGCTTATTTGTGATCTAATTTTTCCTTTTACAGCAAAATTTGATATTTGCCTTTGAGACTGCCCACCGTGCTCTTCTTTGATCCAGCATTTGTTACATATTTCATTTTTAACGCCGTTTAATAAATCACTACGTAAGTCATGGAGTTCTTGTGACTTCCAATAATCTTCTACTTGATCATAGGTGTATTTCCATTTGTTGATGTTACAGCACGGAGATAATCTATTTCTACTATCAAGCGTCAGGCCATACCAAGGCATTACACAAAATGTATTCTTATCAGGAATCATATTTTGTATTTAAAATTGTGTAACTATGTGTCTAAATAATCCTGACCCTAGCATGGCCAATAAAATTGTGTTAAGAACAATTAAGGCTCGATCATGCCATTTAAATCCAACCCATAACCATCCAGCAGTGCCTAGCACAGAAAAATATACGTCATATATTTTTGGAACTTCTTCAACAGATCTACACAAGACAGCTATGCAAATAAAAAATACTGCTACCCATTTAACATACCAAGTTGAATCATGTACCGGTGTAACTTTTCTTACAGCACTGAGACTATCTTCCAGTGATTCAATTTTTTCTTCTATTGCGTTTAATTTATTTTGTGTATCGCTCATATACTTTATTTTGGACATTATTAGTTGTTACAAAACTTGCACACTTTGGCATGTCTTTTAGTCTTCTTGCACCTATATAAGTGCAAGCACTTCTTACGCCACCTAAAATATCTTCAACTGTGTCCTTGACAGGACCACGATCAGGTAACTCAATGTGACGTCCTTCATTACCTCTATATCCATCTTTCCTTCTTCCATGTTTTTCTCTTGCACGGTCCGAGCTCATGCCGTAAAATTCTCTTTTGCCATCAACTGTTTGCAATTCAGATTCGTTATGTCCTGCCAGCATTCCACCTATCATAACCATATGGGCACCAGCGCCAAAGGCCTTTGCTATATCGCCAGGATATACACAGCCTCCATCTGCCATAATATGTCCATCTACACCGTTGGCAGCATCTGCACAGTCTAATATAGCACTGAATTGCGGCACTCCAACTCCAGTCATTGTTCTTGTGGTGCAAACAGATCCTGGACCAATACCAATTTTGACAACATCGGCACCGTTTATTATTAATTCTTCTGTCATCTCAGGAGTTACAACATTACCCGCAATAATAATTTTTTCAGGATATGTATCTCTAACCTTTTTTATAAAATCAACCATGTTTTGGTGATAAGCATTAGCTACATCTACCGTAATCATTTTGATGTCAGGAAAACTTGCCAATACCTGTTGCATGGTTGTCCAATCTGATGCTTCTTTATCCCACATAACATTTGTTCCTGTACAAACTGAAACAGACTGTAGTCTTAAACCTGTGCCAGCTGCCTCACGCCATTGGTCCAATGTTGTAGTTTTTGTTATTACAGTCATCATTTTGTGTTCCTGTAAAACTTTTGCCATACTAAATGTACCAACTCCATCCATGTTCGAAGCAAAGATAGGAAGAAAGTTCATTTTTTTGCCAGAATTTCGAAACGTGAAATCTCTTGTCATGTCTACATCTTTGCGGGAAGACAATGTAGAACGTTTTGGTTGTAATAAAACATCTTCAAAATTTAATTTGGCATCGTAATTAATTCTCATCTAATTCTTTCTCTCTAGTTCTGCACATATCTAAAACATTTTTATAATGGTTATGGGCATCTTTTAGTGCTGGATATTTTTTTCTTAAATCTTCTTCATCAAATCCTAAATCTAATTGATCATATGAGATATCAAAATCGTTGTCCATACTATTAAAAGATCCTGACATTGTTAGGCCGTCTCCAGGCATCCAGTTGTCAAGTTCGAGGTTGTCAGACTGCATATTGGCCTGTGCTTCTTTTAATTTTTGCTTTTTACTTTTAGTCATGACCTTTCATGCTCATACATATTTTATAAAATTCATCTCTGGTTGCTGGATCTTCTTTAAAAGCACCATTCATTATTGCTGTTGTCATATCGCTCTCATGTTCTTTTACGCCTCTATGTGTCATACAATGATGTTCTGCTTTAACAACCACTGCTATGTGTTCTGTCTTTGCATACTTTTTCAATTCACTTGCAATTTGTGTTGTCATTTCTTCTTGTATCTGTGGACGTTCTGCTATGTGATGTACTATCCGATTGAATTTGCTCAGTCCAATTACTTCACCATTTGGAATAATACCAACCCAAGCATTGCCAACAATATTTTGAAAATGATGGGCACAAGTGGATCTAATACTTATAGGACCGGAAGTGTACATGCTCTTGTAGCCCATATTAGGAAAACTTGTTACTCTTGGCATTGCATGATATCTACCACCAAAAGTTTCTTTTACCCACATCTTTGCCACTCTTCTGGCAGTGTCTTGAGTGTTGTGATCGTTGTCCGTGTCAATTACAAGGCTTTCAAACACGCCTTGTAGTTTATTTTGCACTTCATTTTGTAATTCTTGTAATTCACCTTCTTCGATATATTCAGAAATGTTATCATTGGCATGAAATCTTTTACCTGCTTTGGTGATCCTATCTTTAATTGTTTTACTAACAGGACCTTTCGGAGCCCAACTGTCTTTTAATGTGTCATTCATAGTATATCCTTTATTATAGTTGTGTATTGAAACAAAGTCAATTTAAAATATTTTGCCATTACACTTATCTTTTCCATTGCAAATTTTTGTTATCAACGTTTGTATTTTGTCTGTAGATTCAAATTCTGGATTTATACCAAAAGTATTATATTTTTTATCAAAGTTTTTCATTATCAAGTAATTGGTAAACTTGTAACCACTGTAATCAGGATGATCCATAACACCTGCCTTATCCTTATCAATATAACTTGACAACATCCATCCTATTGTACAATCTTTGACTAGCCTGTTTTCCAAAGTGTTTATAACCACAAAAGGCATCTGACAACTCAACCAATAGCTTTGTGTCCAGTCTTTTGTTAGCCTCCACAAATCCAAAGTATCAATTGTTTTACTAAAGTTTGTAGCAGCCAAGCTTGAAGAATTTTGGTTAAAAAATATAAAATCTATACTGTGATCTATTTTATACAAAATTTTATGTAAACTTGTTATGTCTAGCTCTTTCCATTTTACTTTGATATTGTTTACTTTCTCTAATTTTGATTCGGTTTGTCCTATATTGGTTACCTTGTAACCTGCATCTTGACAGCCTAAGATTATTTTTTCTCCACGTGTGTTACCACAGCCTATTAATAACGCATTTTTCATACTAAATCCGTAAACATTTCTTGCCAATTTGTTTTATGTCTTTTTGTTATATTATCAAGTGTTTCATTGTAATCTTCTTGCTTGGGCAATTTTATTTGCATAATACAATTTTTTATATTGTTGATTAAATTTATGTCCTCTTTTGATAATGTTTCTAAACAATTTTCTAACTTTTGTATGATGTCCGCTTTTTTTTCAGTTGGATAATTTTTGGCATCAATAGGCGTTGGCCTATGTAAAATATTAATAGTGATGTCTTTAATTTTTTGATCATGATAGAAAAAATTAACCACTTTATCAATATCTATAGCGTTCATAACACTAAAAATTGAATTTATACGTATTTCAAAATCTGTATTATCTCGAACA
>MDSY01088069.1_pt1 | contig 13688 bp, 10 predicted proteins | sample 811131 | NCBI WGS metagenome assembly MDSY01 (sample SAMN05326643, study PRJNA326480) | marine metagenome | isolation source: seawater | place: Atlantic Ocean: South West | collected 2010
AAAATATATCTGCAGCCTATGGGTTTAAATTATGGGCATCATCGCCAGGTTCGATGTGATTTACACATTGTTTATGGAAAACCAATTGAGGTAGGTAAAGAAATTGATTCAAAATTAAGCGAGGCGGAAAATATAAATAAGATCCGAGAAGAACTCCAAGAGAGAATGCGAGATTGTCTTTGGCTTCCAGATAAGACAGAAAACTATCAAACTCAAAAAAAACGAATAAATGGATTAACAACTCAACTTGAATTTCAAAAGTTAAGAAAGGTGCTTGATTCCAATTTTGAGAATCTACCAGTTAGAAGAAAACTATCTTCTGCTCGAAGTGCTTTTGTATTTTTGCTTACAATTCCAAATCTAATTCCTGTATGGATTACTAGAAAAATAATTGGAAAATTTAAAGATGTTGTCTTTATAAGCTCTATTAAATACGCAATGGGTTTATTTTTCTTTCCTGTTTGGTGGTTATTAAGCTCAATTCCCATTGCTTATGGTCTTGGAAATCAGGCGATGACAACTTATCTATTAATTTGTATATCTAGTATTTTTATTAGACAAAGAATATTACTATCATAAAATAATTTCTAATAGATTTTATCTATTTTAATTCTTTTATAAAAACTAAATTGATTAAATATTTGATTTGTATGTCTATAATTATAGTATATAATTATTATTATTTGAATATTAATAGTTTTATCTTATATAATGTAGAATATATAAAGATTACTAACTTTGAATGATGCAAGATGTTATTATTATTGGTGCAGGTCCTATCGGGCTTGCTTGTGGAATTGAAGCTCAAAAGAAAGGCCTAGACTATCTTATATTTGATAAGGGGTGTTTAGTAAACTCCCTTTATCACTATCCTTTAAACATGACATTCTTTTCAACCTCAGATAAACTGGAGATTGGTGAGGTACCTTTTATTTCTCATAATTCAAAACCAACAAGAGCTGAAGCACTTGAATATTATCGTAGAGTCGCCTCTCACTGGGATCTAAACCTAAATCTGTATGAATCTATAAATAAGATAGAAAAAGCAGAAAATCACTTTAATGTTGCCACATCAAAAGCAAACTTTAGATCAAAGACAGTTATAGTTGCAACTGGATTTTATGATAAACCATTTATGCTTAATGTCTCTGGTGAAAATTTGCCTAAGGTTAAACATTATTACACTGAACCTCATCCATATTTTGGAATGGATATTGTTGTTATAGGCGCTGCAAATTCTGCTGTAGATGTAGCTTTAGAAACATATCGAAAAGGTGCAAAAAGTGTAACTATGATTATTCGTGAAAAAGAAATTGGATCTAATGTAAAATATTGGGCACGCCCCGATATTGTAAATCGGATAAAAGAAGGAAGTATAAAAGCTTATTTTGAGGCTTCAATTACCAAAATTGAAGAAGATGCCGTGCTTTTTGAAGATAAAATGGGTAAGCACAGAATATCTAATGACTTTGTTTTAGCAATGACAGGCTATGAACCAAACTTTGAAATGTTGGAAGAGTTAGGTGTTGCCTTTAATAATGATGCTTATAAAACACCTGTGTTTAACGATCAAACCATGGAATCAAATGCCGAGGGAGTCTATCTAGCTGGTGTTGTATGCGGGGGGTATAAAACAAATAAATGGTTTATAGAAAATTCTAGAGAACATGCTTTGACTGTTATTAAAGATATTGATACTAAAAAATTAAAGTGAATTGATTTTTATACCATTGTAAAATCAATTTTTCTATATTAGAAGCAATGTTATTATCTCTTTTAAGCATTTTCATCGCTATCCTTTGGATTGTAGTTGGGACATCTAAAATAAAACTTCATCCTTTTTTAGTATTATTTAGTGCGGCTTTGTTATTGGCTTTTCTACTTGGTCTATCTCCGACAGAAACCTTAAAACTTATACAAAAAGGACTTGGAAATATTATTGAAAATATTGGTCTTTTAATCCTGTTTGGGACGATAATTGGAGTGGCATTAGAGCAATCAAAAGGCACATTATCTATTGCTCAAGGAGTTCTAAAGCACCTTCATCGATTGCCTTTACCCTATGCTGTAAGCTGTATAGGATATCTGGTATCAATTCCTGTTTTTTGTGATGCGGCATTTGTTATCCTTTCACATTTAAATAAAACCTTATCCGAAAAAACCAAGACGCCACTAGTTGGACTTACTGTTGCCTTATCTACTGGATTATTTGCACCTCATGTTTTAGTTCCTCCAACTCCTGGACCATTAGCGGCGGCCTCAAACCTTGGGTTAGAAAACATATTACTCTTAATATGTCTAGGAGGCGTTATTGCTTTTATACTTATTCTGGTTGGTGGTGCCTATGGAAACTATCTGATCAAAAAAAATAAGTACACTTTTGAACAAAAACCAAAAAAAAGTGAAAAAATATTAAACACTTCTATCCCAAGTTTCTCCTCGGCAATTCAGCCCATTTTAGTCCCTATTATTCTAATGGGTCTGGGTGCATTGATAAGTTTATTACCTGCTAATTTTGCTTTAAAAGAGTTTTTAAGCCTAATAACCCATCCAACTTTTGCTTTAGGGATTGGAATGCTTTTCGCTTTTAGACTGGCGCCAAATCAATCAATAAATTTTATAAATACTTCAATAAAAAAAGGTTTTATTCAAGCGGCCCCTATCTTAATGATTACAGGAATGGGAGGCTCATTAGGAAGTATTATTCAAACAATACCACTTCAAGATTTTGCAAAAGATATTTCATCTTATGAGGCACTTGGATTATTAATTCCCTTTGGAATTGCTGCCTTATTAAAAACAGCACAAGGGTCTTCAACAGTTGCTATTATAACCACATCATCAATAATGTTTCCTTTGTTGCCATTATTAAGTCTAGATAGTGAACTAGGTAAAGTCTGGGTTATTATGGCACTTGGAGTAGGTTCAATGACAGTTTCTCATGCAAATGACTCTTACTTCTGGATTGTATCTCAAATGAGCGGAATGGATGTTAAAACGGCATACAGGACACATACAATGGGAACATTGCTTCAAGGTGTTATTGGATTTTTTGTAGTATTTGTAGGATACTCTTTATGGAGACTTTTTTAATACGAAGAGTATATCAACTCAAGCTTTACTCTTTTGTCATTTAGCGTAGAGGCTGGATGGGATCCAATTAGAACAGTGCCTAATGGATTTAATGTTGCTGCTACAGGGTAATTGAGGGTTTCTAAATCTATTGATTTTCTCGCTTTTACAGCTATTGGATTTGCAATATCGGCAGTAATAACTAATCCCAGATCATAATTTAAAGCATCGTTTCTAATAATGTTTGAAATATGATTTGTCAAATTAAATTTATAACGATAAGGATCGTTGTTTTCATCTAATTCTAAAATACCTCCAAAATTCTGCTTATTAGAATTAGTTCCAAAGCTAGATACAGATGTATCGACACTGTAATCACTCAATGGGGCGCCAGAATCATAATTAAATAAATACAAGCGTTTCGCAGTTAGTGCTTCCACAGAAGTTGTTTCTGGATCAATATAGAATATAAGATTTGCCTCGTTGATCAAAAAAGTTTCAGTTCTAATATCTTCCAAAAGCGGATTAGTATCAGGATTTTCATTTGCAAATAGTCTGATTTTTCCATGTAGACGACTACCCTGGACAAAAAGCTTATCTGTAGGCAAATTATTTTTTGATGATTCAATACGTTGTTCGATTGCTGATTCAAAAGCTGAATTTTTCAAAGTATTTATCTGGTTCCCACCAAGGCTTAAAGAGAGTTCTCGTTCCACCTTTTCTATAACATCATCTGTTAAATCGTCTGTAGTTCCTTGATTATTGTAATCATCAAATTCATATAAAACCTTAATCTCTGCTCCTTGAATGTCAAGTAGCATATACAAGTCATCTGAAAAATTATCAGCTCTAATTACTAGACCTCGCATCACCTGATTGAAAGCCTCATTCCCTGAAAGCGCATCAGTACCTTCTAAGTCAATAAGCCTTTGTTGAAAAAAGCTTGGATCTAACGGAATAGTAAGTCGAGGAGATAATCTTGTTTCAACTTGGGTGGTCTCATCCACTTCTGTTGTTTCAGGATCATCTTCAGTAAAATTAAAACGAATTTCATCAAAATTGAGAGAAATTGTTTGGTTAAAAAGAGTTGATCCGATATATCCTTCATCAAAATAATCACGATTCGAATAATAAATTTGAGCTGACTCAAAATTCGTTAAGGGATCAAGATTACCTAAGAAATAGGTTAGTTCATAGACTTGAAGATCAAAATTAGCATTTCGATTTCCATAGATAGAGTCAATTTGATATTCACGATTTTGAGCCTGATAGGTGCCATTGTCATTATCATCGTGATCTAGGATTCCATCTCCGTCACTATCTGAACTTAAAGGATTTAATCCTGACTGAAACTCTACAATATCTGTTAGCTCGTCTTCGTCTGAATTACTATCTGGGTCGTTGGGATCAGCATCAAGAGAATCAATTACTCCGTCATTATCTGAATCGTTTGTATTGGAAAAAAAGGGTATTTCTAGATTAACCTGTTTAACTGTTTCGTTTTCTTGAATAAGATTTATGTCAGTTTGATCTTCTTGATCTTCAAAACTCTGCCTGAAATTTCCAAAAATAGGGTCGGTCCCAATATTTAATTGAGTAATAATACTTGCCTCTGATTTACCAAAAACAGGATGATTTATTTGACCTAATTGGGCAAGAGGCGGTCTATTAGATTGAACCTCTTCTGTGCTTTCTTGAAAGGTAAAAGCAGGGACAGATCTTGAATTTGTTTCTAAAGTAAGGTCTGATAATACAACTTCTCCAATAGGATAATAATCTTGATTACAAGATATTAATAGAAATAAAGCAGAAGCCTTTACAAAGAAATAAGATGAAAGCCGTTTCAAAAGTCTAACTATTAAAATTTATTATAAAATTCAATATATGTTTCCTCGTCCTTGGATTGCGAAAAGTCTAAATATGGTTTTTTACTATCTTTTACATCTTTAATCACAGAGTCAGGAAGATTTTCTGAAGCCATTATAAGACCATCAGAATGGGTGGAAGCAATTTTGGAAAGTGCTTCAAAATTAGCTTTCTTTAAGCTTTCAAGATGATGTTCATCAATTTTATCAAAAACAACCTTTTCATAAAATTTGTTTGAAATAGTTCCCTCGAAGTTAGGCTCATAAATAGAACTTATGATTTTACTTTCAGCAAATAATGGCTCATCTGAGAAATATGATTTTAAGTACAATGGAAATAAAGCTGTAAACCACCCATGAAGATGAATTATATTTGGAGACCAATTAAGTTTTTTTACTGTTTCGATAACTCCTTTAGTGAAAAAAATCATCCGTTCGTCATTGTCCTTAAAAATCTTACCCTTTTCGTCGTGGAGTGCATATTTTCGTTTAAAGTACTCTTCATTGTCAATGAAATATACTTGCATTCGTTCTTTGGGAATCGAAGCCACCTTAATAATCAATGGCATGTCCATATCGTTTATAACTAAATTCATCCCTGAAAGGCGAATTACTTCATGCAATTGATGTCTCCTTTCATTAATTAAACCATAACGAGGCATAAAGATGCGTGTTTGACCACCGTGCTCATTTATTGCCTTTGGTATTTGAAATGAATTTATAGCTTGTTCCGTTTGAGGTAGATAAGGGACTACCTCCGAGGAAATAATTAATATTTTTTTGTCTTTCATAAACTAATTTTCCATTGGAAAAAGTCTTGCAAAAGTACAAAATTAATAGACATATACTTAAAAACTAACTACTTTAGCTGAGTTAATGATATTCTAAATGTTGACATTTAAAGCCTCTGAAGAAATTCGAGCATACTTTAAATCAAAATCTGGAAGTATTGGTCTTGTACCAACAATGGGTGCTTTGCATTCTGGACATCTTTCTTTGGTTAGAAAGGCATATGCTGAAAATGATTATGTGGTGATCAGTGTTTATATAAATCCAACGCAATTTAACCATACTATAGATTTAGAAAATTACCCTTCTAATCTTAATAGTGATATGGCTTTACTTGACGCTTTTTCTGATAAAATTATTTTTTATACCCCCGATCATAAAGATTTGTATCCTGAGAAAATTTACAGTAAATCATATGATTTTGGGTCAATAACAGCTCATATGGAGGGTTTATTTCGCCCAGGCCATTTTAATGGAGTAGCTACAGTTATAGAGGCTCTTTTTAAAAATATTCAGCCTCAAAAAGCTTACTTCGGAGAAAAAGATTTTCAACAGTTGCAAATGATTAAAAATCTTATTGTTAAAAAACAAATGTCTGTATCAATCGTAGGCTGCCCGACTATTCGTGAGAAAGACGGCCTAGCAATGAGCTCAAGAAATCTACTACTTAGTTTAGAGCAACGAAAAGCTGCCCCAATAATTTATGCTACGCTCCAAGATTTAAATAAAAAATATCTCAAATCTGATGTGTCTTTGATGAGTCAATTTTTTAAGAAAAAAGTTGAACAACACTGTCTAAAAGTAGATTACTTTTTTGTGGCTTCAATTGATGACTTGATTCCTACTTCTAGACTAGAATTGAATACAAAATATCGCTTTTTTGTTGCAGTCTATGCTGGAAAAACGAGGTTGATCGATACCGTGGAATTAGACAGAATATAATACCTTTGAAAAATGTTAATTGAAGTACTTAAATCAAAAATTCATCGCGTTACAGTAACTGATGCTGATCTAAATTACATTGGAAGTATCACGCTGGATAAAAAACTAATTGATGCTGCAAATCTAGTTGCAGGTGAAAAAGTCCAAATTGTCAATATCAATAATGGAGAACGTCTTGAAACATATGTTATTGAAGGTCTAAAAGCTAGTGGAGAAGTTGCTCTTAACGGACCCGCGGCGCGTAAAGTTCAAAAGGGAGATATCCTGATAATAATTAGCTACGCTCAAATGGATGTAAACAGTGCCAAATCATTTAAACCTACCATAGTTTTTCCTAACGAATTGACCAACCAACTCGATTAAGGCTTTGAAACAATTAAAATCTTTGATTAAAGTCATAATTCCACTAGGGATTGGAGTTTTTTTTATTCATCTTATGTTAAGAGCAACCTCTTTAGATGATAGAAGGCTAATCTTTGATTACATTAAAAATGCTGATTTACGTTTTATAATGCTTTCTGTTTTATTTGGAATATTGAGTCACGTTTCAAGAGCTTATCGCTGGAAGTTTATGTTGGCACCTATGGGCTACAAGCCTCGTTTTGTAAATACTATTTTAGCTGTTTTAATTGCATACCTAGCTAATCTAGGGATTCCCAGATCTGGCGAAATATTAAGAGCAACAACACTAAGTTCTTATGAAAAAATTCCTTTTGAAAAATCATTTGGAACTATAATTGCTGAACGTTTAGTTGACTTAATTTTTCTTCTGAGTTTTATATTTCTAGCATTGATCTTACAATATGATTTGATATGGCAGGGCCTTAGAGAAAAACAAATCTCGCTTTCATCTATAATAGCTGCAGCTGTCATAACCATGATAACCTTTATTTGCCTTAAGTTTCTTTTCAAAAAGAACCATTCCATGCCAATCAACAGAATAAAAACTTTTTTAAAGGGACTTAGTGAAGGTATTTTAAGTTTTAAATCTATGACCAATAAAGGAGCATTCGTCCTTCACACGATTTTTATCTGGATCATGTATGTTGCAATGTTTTATGTTATAAAATGGACTGTTCCAGAGATGGGAAATCTTGGATTAAGTGCTTTATTGCCAGCATTTGTTATTGGAGGACTAACTATTTCTGCTACCAATGGAGGTATTGGTATTTATCCATTTTCAGTAGCTTTAATGCTATCTGCTTTTGGAATTTCTAACGAATCTGGTCTGGCCTTTGGCTGGATAGTATGGACCTCACAGACTCTAATGATTATTGTCTTTGGAAGCCTTTCTTTTTTTGTGTTACCTTTAGTTAATCGCAAAAAAATTAATTTTTAGACAAATTTATGGCCAAATTAAAAAAAGCTTTTTTTTGTCAAAACTGTGGGACTCAACATTCGCAATGGCAAGGTAAATGTAATGGCTGTAAAGAATGGAATACTTTAGTTGAAGAAATTTTAACCAAAACCCCAGAAAAAGAATGGGCGTCAGAAGGCATTAATAAGGCTTCAAAGCCAATACGGATGGACGCTATTGACGTAAGCGCTATTCCAAAAATAAAAACTGGTGATGCTGAATTAGATCGAGTCTTAGGGGGTGGATTAGTTCCTGGAGTGGTCATTCTTTTAGGTGGAGAGCCTGGTATTGGGAAATCAACTCTTTTATTACAGGTTGCTCTGCAGTTAAAAAAGAAAGTTCTGTATGTCTCAGGAGAAGAAAGCCAACAGCAAATTAAACTTCGCGCAACAAGAATGGGTTTAGCTGAAGATAATTGCTTTGTTCTAAGTGAAACTGAAACTCAAAGTATTTTTATTCAATTGCAAAATATTCAGCCTCAGCTATTAATAATTGATTCTATTCAGACATTACACAGCAACCACATTGAAAGTGGGGCCGGGAGTGTTTCTCAAATTCGAACCACTGCAGCAGAATTAATACAGTATGCAAAAACTACTGATGTTCCAGTAATTTTAGTTGGACATATTACCAAAGATGGGGCTATTGCGGGCCCAAAGATTCTTGAACATATGGTAGACACTGTTCTTCAGTTTGAAGGAGATCGAAATCATATCTATCGTATATTAAGAGCCCAAAAAAACCGCTTTGGAGCAACTTCTGAAATTGGGATATATGAAATGATTTCACAAGGCCTAAGACAAGTGAAAAATCCAAGTGAAATCTTGATTTCTGAAAAAGAAAGTTCTCTAAGTGGTCATGCCATAGCAGCAACTATAGAGGGTATCCGTCCTCTGATGATTGAAGTTCAGGCCTTGGTGAGTAGTGCTGTTTATGGAACTCCGCAAAGAAGCAGTACTGGATTTAATTCCAAAAGATTAAACATGCTTCTAGCTGTTTTAGAAAAAAGAGCTGGATTTGCTCTTGGCAGTAAAGATGTCTTTATTAATATAACAGGAGGAATGAGTATTGAAGATCCTGCTCTAGACTTAGCCGTTGTGGCAGCTATCCTTTCAAGCTATCATGATAGCCCCATTTCCCAAAAAATTTGCTTTGCAGCTGAAATTGGACTTTCTGGCGAGATTAGACCAATTCCTAAAGTAGATCAACGAATACAAGAAGCTGAAAAGTTAGGCTTTGAAAACATCATTATTTCTCAATATTCTAAACTAAGTGTAAATCAAAAGTTGATTCAAGTTCAACAATTATCTAAAGTAGACAGCTTAGTTAATTTTCTTTTCTAATATTAGTTTTTAGAAAAAAGAGCCTATATTAGAGAGGGCAAAATACTTTTATTATGAAAGAAATCATCTCTAAATTCATTGCAGAAGTTGATGCAAAAAATCAAAATGAACCTGAGTTTATGCAGGCAGTAACAGAAGTTGCTGAAACTGTTATCCCTTATATCGTGAAAAACGATATTTACTATGGTCAAAACATCTTACTTCGAATGGCAGAACCAGAACGCGTGTTGTCATTTCGCGTTGCTTGGATCGATGATAATGAAGAAATTCAAGTCAATCGTGGTTACAGGGTTCAAATGAACTCAGCTATTGGCCCCTACAAAGGGGGGTTGAGGTTTCACCCAAGCGTAAATCTTAGTGTTTTAAAGTTTTTAGCATTTGAGCAGACGTTTAAAAATAGTCTTACTACTCTCCCCATGGGTGGTGGAAAAGGAGGTTCAGATTTTAATCCAAAAGGCAGGTCAGATACAGAAGTAATGCGCTTTTGTCAAAGCTTTATGACAGAACTCTATAGCCATATTGGTCCTAACCGTGATGTTCCTGCAGGAGATATAGGTGTTGGTGGTCGTGAAATCGGATATCTCTTTGGACAATACAAACGTCTTAAAAATGAGTTCACGGGAGTCTTGACTGGAAAGGGTGCTTCGTTTGGAGGATCATTAATTCGCCCTGAAGCAACAGGCTACGGAGTAGTCTATTTTACAGAGCAAATGTTGAAGTATAAAAACAACAGCTTAAAAGGTAAAAAAATTACTATTTCAGGCTCTGGAAATGTTGCGCAATATGCAACAGAAAAATGTATTGAATTAGGAGCAAAAGTACTCACTCTTTCAGATTCTTCCGGTTACATAATAGATCCAGAGGGGATTGATAATGATAAATTAGCTTTTATAATGGATCTTAAGAATATAAAAAGAGATCGAATTGAATCCTATACTAAAAAATATCCCAAAGCTTCTTTTTATTCTGGAGAAACTCCTTGGAAAGTTGCTTGTGATATTGCTCTTCCCTGTGCTACTCAAAATGAATTAAATGGGAAGGATGCTAAGATATTATTAAATAATGGTTGTATTTGTATTGGAGAAGGAGCTAATATGCCTTGTACTCCTGAAGCTATAGAATTATTTAAAAAGAATCAATTATTATTTGCTCCAGGAAAGGCTTCTAATGCTGGAGGAGTTGCAGTTTCTGGACTTGAAATGGCTCAAAATTCACTACGTTACAGTTGGACTAGAGAAGAGGTCAATAATCGTCTTCAAACAATTATGATTGATATTCATGAATCATGTTTACAGTATGGAATGGATGAAAATGGTTATGTTGATTATGTCAAAGGAGCAAATATTGCTGGCTTTGTTAAAGTTGCTGATGCCATGCTTGCCCAAGGAGTGGTATAAGTTGTGATAAGTAAGCAAAATGATACAGTTCACGCAGTTACTCTAGGTCTAATTAAATATGGAGACACTAGTTTAATTTCAGCTTGTTATACCTTGGAATATGGCATGCAATCTTACATGCTTAAGGGCATATTAGCTAAAGGCAAGAAAAAGGTTTCTAAATCCCTATTTGAACCACTTAATTTATTGGAATTACAAGCTCCTAAAAACCCTGAAAACCGTTTAAGTTTCATTAAAGAGGCTAAACTTCACTATGCATATTCTTCAATTCCTTATGATCTAAATAAAAAAGCTTTGGTGTTTTTCTTGTCAGAAGTATTGCATCAAGTTTTTCGAGAGGAACAAGAACCCAATCTACAACTTTACCATTTTATCAAAAAAAATCTAATCTGGTTAGATACTCAAAATCAGTTAGGTCTATTTCATATTAAAATGATGTTAGACCTGACAGAGTTTATTGGTTTTTATCCTAATATGGTTAATTCAGAAGCTCCTTATTTTGATTTAGAGGCTGGTTGTATGTGTTTTATTAAGCCCATAACTCATTTTATTGAGGGGCCAATAAAAAGTTATTGGACTAGCCTTTTGGACACGGCTTTTGATAAAATTGAAAATATTCGACTCACAAAAAAAGAAAAAACTGAACTGCTAAAAAATATCATCACCTATTTCGAACTACATTTACAAGAATTTAAACCTCCAAAATCTACGGAAATATTAAATGAAATTTTTAGGACGCCTTAGCTCATTTTTTATTTTATCTCTATCGATTTGGGCCTCAGGACAGGAAATCTTAATTGTCGACGAAGCCTCAGAATATCCACTAGAGGGGGTTGCACTTTATAATAAATCTAAATCAAATGCCACAATAACAAATGAAAATGGCGTAGCTAGTTTATCCTTTTTTTCTGTTGGAGAAACTGTCTTTGTTCAATATTATGGCTATAAAAATCGAAGTTTTGAGATGAAAAATAGGAGTCCTAATTATCCATTTCAATTTGCTTTGAAAAGTGAAAATCAAAACTTAGATGAAGTAATTCTATCTGTAGCAAGAAATGCTTCCACAAGAAAGCAAATTGCAGAAAAAGTTTCGGTTATAAGTACTAAGGAAATTTTAGCTCAAAGTCCAGCTACAGGTGCTGATTTAATAAGCCTTAGCCCTGGTGTTAGGATTCAGAAATCTCAAGGAGGAGGAGGAAGCCCTGTTATTCGCGGATTTGAAGCAAATCGTTTATTATTAGTTGTAGATGGGGTGCGAATGAATAATGCTATATATCGGAGTGGGCACTTACAAAATGCAATAACTATTCATCCCAATATCATCGAAAGGGTTGAAGTTATATTTGGCTCTTCATCTGTGGGATATGGATCAGACGCTTTAGGAGGAGTGATACATTACTACACTAGAAATCCACTTATTAATAGTAAGGAAAAGATTAAAACCCAGTTTTCAAGTGCTTTTTCATCTGCCAATACTTCTTCGATAAATTCAATTTCGACAGAAGTTAGTTTTAAAAAGTGGGCAAGCCTCACTAGTCTGAGCCATTCAGGATTTGGTGATATTCGTATAGGTGAAAATAGAAGTCATGGTTATGAAGGCTGGGGAATGACTCCCTATTATTCAATTAATAATCGAAATACATATAGTCCATCACCACTTGAAAATGAAAACCCTTTAATTCAAAAAAATACTGGTTATAACCAATTTGATTTACTCCAAAAGTTTTTATTTCAAGTTGGTGATCAAAACCAATTGGTCTTAAATCTTCAATATTCCAAATCATCTGATATTTCTAGATATGATAAACTTACAGAGGGGGAAAATAATTCACTTCGATATGCAGAATGGTATTACGGCCCTCAAAAACGTTTTTTATTTTCACCTCAATTCAAAATATTTCCAGAAAAAAAATACTTGAATTCAGGTAAAATTACTTTTGCCCTTCAAAATCTTGAGGAGTCTAGAGTAAATCGTTTCTTTAGTAGCTTGACACGAAATCATCAAACCGAAAAAGTTAATGCCTTAAGTCTTAACGGTGATTTTGAATTCAAGCATAAAGAAAATGCCTCTTTTTCATATGGTTTCGAAGGTGTATATAATGACGTAAGTTCCTTTGCATTTAAAAATGATCTTCTTTTGCAACAAAATCAAATAATAGGCTATACCCCTAGACTACCAATACCTACTCGCTATCCAAGTCGAGGAAGCTCCTATATGAGCTATGCTGTTTATTTAAATTGGATATGGAATGTAACTTCGCGACTAACATTAAATGCAGGAGTAAGACTAACAAGTACGCATTTAGATGGAAGTTGGAAAGAATTTTATAATATAAATGCATTACTTTCAGAAGTAAATCTTGATTCGGAAGCACTCACTGGAACACTTGCCTTAACCTACCGTCCTAATAAAGTAAATCAATTGAATGTAATTCTTTCAAACGGATTTAGAAATCCTAACATTGACGATGTTGGCAAAATTCGAGAAAGTAAAGGGAACCTTGTTGTACCCAATCCTTCTCTATTCCCGGAATATGCATATAATTTTGAGCTAGGCATAACTCATTACCTTCCCAAAGTAAAAAACTATTTCTCCGTAAGAGGTTTTTCTACTCTAATATCCAGGCATATTGGGCGAGCTGATTATATCATATTTGCTGATAAAACTACACCTAATCTAAATACTATTTTATACAATGGAGAGGAACTATATACCTTAGCAAATGATAACTTAGGAAATCGCTATTTATTTGGAGCATCTTTAGATGGAAATTTTTCACTTTCAAGAAATTTTTCAATTAAAGGAGACTTGAGTATTATTGAAGCTTTAAAAAATTATCAATACGGACCCTTGCCTTCAATCTCTCCCATTTTTGGAAGCATTTTATTAAATTATCAAAAAAATAATTGGTTTTCAAGTTTA
>MDSY01006338.1_pt1 | contig 13687 bp, 12 predicted proteins | sample 811131 | NCBI WGS metagenome assembly MDSY01 (sample SAMN05326643, study PRJNA326480) | marine metagenome | isolation source: seawater | place: Atlantic Ocean: South West | collected 2010
TATTTTTTCTGTTTACCAAGCTGAATCTAGTTACTCTGATTTTAGGTTACAACCTGGAACAAAACAGGTTGCTGCTGGCTATGTTATTTATGGCTCTTCAGTAATGTTAATCTATACAACAGGTCATGGTGTTTTTGGCTTTACATATGATCCTAATATTGGAGAGTTTTTGCTATCTCATGAAAACATTAAAATTCCTGATGTAGCAAAATATTATTCTGTTAACGAGAGTTTGTATCCACATTTTTCGTCAGCTGTTCAATCGGCTATTGACTCTTTTAAACAAGAGTCTACCCAACCTTTATCATCACGATACGTGGGATCATTAGTCGCTGATTTTCATAGAAACTTATTAAAAGGTGGCGTTTTTGCTTATCCAGCATTACCCTCTCATCCTCAAGGAAAATTAAGGCTTATGTATGAAGCTAAGCCCCTAGCCTTTATTTGTGAGCAAGCAGGTGGCTCTGCAACGAATGGAACGATGCCCATATTATCTATTTCACCAAAAACAGTCCATGATAAAACCCCTTTATTTATTGGAAATACGGCTCTTGTTAACCGATTTAAATTATAATTAGTCTGATAAACAAATTACTGCTCGTATTGTATAAGACTTTATAATATTACCCCCTCAACATTATTATTTAAAAATACTTTAATGGCTACTATCTTAGGTATAACTTGGTGGTGGTTATATACTCATTTCATGTTTAAATTTAACTAATTTTGGGTAATTAATTAATATCAAGGTTTTGGGGGGCTTATGAAACCATCTGATTTACTATCTGATGAACTTGATCAGATTTTTTGCATGCTTGATATCTTAGAAGTTATGTACAATCGTTTAGCAGAAGGAAAAGATGTTAACTTAGATGATCTTAAAAAAATTATCCAATTTTTTAAAATATATGCCAATCATACCCATAATAAAAAAGAAGAACAGATTTTATTTCCCGAAATAAAACGTTATAGTGGCCTACAAAGTAGAAATATCATTAATCAGCTAAAATCTGAAAATAGTTTAGCTGAACTTTATTTAACATCATTACGAAATATTCTTAAAGACGTTAAAAATGGTAGTATTCAAGCGAAAGAAAAAATGATTACACTGCTTAAAAAATATCTTGTCCTCGAAAAGTCGCATTTGCATAACGAGCAAATTTTTGTGATACCAATTTGCAACCAGGATATTCCTGAAGAAAAACAAGATTTATTATTAACAAAATTAAAAGAATTTGATGAAAAATTATATGGTCATGGTATGCAAAAAAAGTTTCATGATGCATTTTCTGAAGTTATTGCGAACTTACAAAAAAGTTATTACACCGAAAACTAAACTCTTTCTTGAAACAGCTAAATTTCTTGTATGATATACTTTTTTAATGATTCATACGTTTCAAGCACCTATTAGTCTAGCTATTGCGAATATTTTTTTTACAGGAAGTTTTAGTCTTGTTAAATATCTAAGCAATGCAGTTCCTATTGAAACCATTATGCTCTTTCGGTTTATGGCGGGCCCGATATTTTTAATACCCTTTTTTCTAGTTAAAAAAAAGAAACTTATTATTAAATCGTATCCTTTATTTTTCTTACGGGTCTTTTTTGGGATTTCTGCTATGTCCTGTCTCTTTTTATCGTTTAAATATGGTTCTATCGGTAAAAGTATGTTGATCTTTGAATGCTCTACTATTTGGACATTGCTTATCGGTTATTATGTTTATAATAATAAACCGCATCCTTATTCTTTATGGAGTATCCCATTTGCATTTGTTGGCTTATTCTTAATTTTAAAACCAACGGGCTTATTATTGTTTAATCTAGGTGATATCTTTGCACTGATAGGTTCTTTTTTTAATACAGGGGTTTACATTACACTTAAAAAGCTTCGTAATCACCATGATAGCATTACGATTGTTTTAGTAGCCTATTTTCTATCTAGCATTATTTTAATTATTCCAAATAGCCTTAATTTTCCTATGATAATACCATCTCACCTCTATTTATTATGTATTATGTGTAGCATAGGTCTTATAGGACAAATGTTAATGACGTATGGATTCAAATTTTCTTCTGCAGGAGTTTGCTCATTACTCATGTTAATTAATGTTCCGTTAACTACCATCAGTGGTATTGTGTTTTTTAATGAATCCTATACTTTAAGTGCTATTTTTGGAATTATACTTGTTTTTTGCTCGCTTATTACCATTGCTAGATGGCAGTAAGTAGTATTACTTTTTATTTAACAAAACATGATCTAATAACACAATTGTCGTCATAGCTTCGACAATTGGAACAGCTCTTGGAATTACACATGGGTCATGACGACCTTTTGCTTGAAGCTCTGTTTCTTGGTTAGTTACTGTAATAGATTGTTGCTTTTTAAAAATTGTAGCTGTTGGTTTAAAAGCAATTCGAAAATAAATAGCTTCTCCGTTTGAAATACCACCTTGCATACCCCCAGAATTATTTGTTTTTGTTCGAGCAACCTCTCCCTGCATATAAAACTCATCATTATGTTCAGAACCTGTCATTAATATGCTATCAAAACCAGATCCAAATTCCACTCCCATTGTCGCGGGAATAGACATCATTGCTTTTGCTAAATCAGCTTTTAGTTTATCAAACACAGGCTCACCAAGACCAATAGGAACATTTCTAACAACACATTCAATAACACCACCTAATGAATCTCCTTGGTCTCTAGCTTTTTCCACTTTCTCAATCATTAATTCACTCGTTGGCTTATGAGGACACCGAACTAAGCTATCTTCAATATCTGTTTGATTTACTGTATCACGATTAATCTCCGCTTTAATGTGATGAATCTGCGTTACATATGCCATACATTCAAGATTATAATCATTTAATAGAATCTTTTTTGCTATCGCTCCGGCGGCAACTCTTCCAATAGTTTCACGAGCAGATGCTCGTCCACCACCCTGCCAGTTTCGAATTCCATATTTTTGTTGGTAGGTAAAATCAGCATGTGAGGGTCTAAATGTATCTTTTAAATTTTCATAGGCTTTTGGATTTGCATCTTTATTGTAAACTATTAAACTAATGGGCGTTCCTAAGGTTTTTCCTTCAAATATACCTGATAATATATGAACTTTATCTGCTTCATCTCGAGGTGTTACTAACTTACTTTGTCCTGGCCTGCGTCTATCTAACTCTTTTTGGATATCGTCTTCATTCACCTCTACCTGTGATGGACAACCATCAACAACAACACCAACCCCGCCACCGTGAGATTCTCCCCATGTTGTAATTCTAAATAAACGTCCAAATGTATTTCCCATTTACGCTTTCCATTCCGCAATAGTCATGGTATTTAAACTTAATGCATGAAGACCTCTCTTAAAAAAGGGGGCACATAACTCGTAAACATACTGATGACGCTTTACCTGTGTTTTATTTAAAAATTGGTCTGAAACTATTTCCAGTTTAAAATGTGTATTTTCATTACGAGAGACGCCTTTATGTCCTTTATGAGCATGACTGTCATCAATTATTTTTATATAATAAGCACTACACTTTTCCAATAATTCTTTGATAATTTCTTCTTTCATCTTGATTTAGACTACCTTAATACCGTCATTAAACCAAGTGTTTTGATATTTAAATAGGAAGACTAGGTAACAGTCTATCAAACTTAAATACAAAACTAACATCATAAGATTCTGTAAACTCATCAGATGTTACGTAAACACGTTTAACTCTAAAAATTAAGTCATAGAACTTTGTTGTTCTGTAGTAAAAGTTTCCTATTAAAACAGCGTTGTCATTACCAGTATTAAATGGTTTTGAGTAATTTAATACACCAGTCACAGGACCAATTTGTCTCCAACCTAAAGCTGCAGATAATACATTTACATCATCATATAATTCATACTGTAAACCAGCTTTAGCATACTCCCCCATAATATTTGAGGATACATTCACAAGAACACCAGAAAGGTCTTCTTCTAGAGCCCCTGAACTAAAATTAAATCCAGTTGCTTGATAGGTGTTGTTAAAGTAACCCGGCACAAACCCTTTTCCTAAAATACGGTATTCAGCACGATAGTTTACTACACTAAAAAAGTTACCTCTTGCTCCAGATGATATACCGCTTCCTTGATCAACTAATTCAGCATACTCTGAAAATAGTGTAAAAAACTCACCTCCAATTGGATAAGAGATATCAGCAGCATAACCTTCCTGTTCTGGACGTGTGATTGTAGTTCCTGTGCTAGTATCATCGATTCCATCTTCATCTTTCATGTAAGTAGCTCCAACTATTACAGGCGTTGAGGCGACTTCTGTAATGGGCCTTTCTACTCTAGCACCATAAACTTGCTCCGTTGTATATAACGCCGTGATTTTTGCTTTTAAAACAGTAATATAACCTAAAATACCTGCTTTTTTATTGCTAAATTCACTTGTTCCACCACTACCAGTATCAAAGTTATCAACTAAAAGTCCTTGTCCTAGCGTTACATTACTAAGTCTTCCATATTTAAATCCATATTTGTTTTGATAATCATAGCCAAGATAGCGTAATGTTAACCAATCGGTTGTTTCAGGAAACCAATCATCACCAGCCATTGGAATATATAAATTAACTCCGAGACCCACTTGCAATCCAGCTAAACTAAAATTTGGGTTCACGGTTGTTTTAAAGTAAGGGTTATCATTGATACTCACATACCCAAAACCGCCACTTGTTTCTTCTTTCATAAAATCTGAAAGTTCATATTGTATAGCTGCATTAATAATTGATGTGCTAAGCAAAAAAATCAAACCTAAAATAAGCTGCTTCATAACTAACTCCTTTGTACCTGAAAAGTACTTAGATTATAACACTGATAATTTTGTTCTGACAAATCATGCCTTATCTGTAATTTAAAGCTAACAAATATTTATTCAGCTAAATTAGCTATATTAGCATTTCAAAATTAACACATCCCTTATAATCATCATAAGCCCCCCTATGATAGGGTAATATAACTTTAAAAATGTTACATCTATGGCTATATTTATTATTTATTGAAAAATTGCATGTTTTTCTTTAGTATTATTAACGAATAATTAAATAATAAATATATGAAATCCCTTCCAAACAAGTTTATCTTCCCACTTTACCGTTATATACTCCCCCCTTCAAATCCTTTGAGTAAGATCGGATTTTCACTTAACAAACCAGGATCAATCTCTATTGGGCAAGATGAAATTTGTGTTGCAAAAGGGGCTTGCAAATTGCACACATATGGCCTCATTAATTGTTTAGCTGTAGGGGGTATTTTTCCATACGAAAATTTTTCCTTTTTAACCCACAGGTCTCCCAAGCATGTTCAGTACTTAACTGCAGATACGAAAAAGTGTATTTCAAAAATCACTCCTCATAATAATTTATTACAGGGTGATTTTTGTATTTTTAGATTATCTGATTCTAAAGTCGAAGATCTCTCTTATGAGATAGGTAACACCTCATATAGCTATGATGGATTAATCCATGACTTCTTAGTAAACCATTTACAAGATTGCTATCCTAATTGCAATGTTCATATTCTTCCATATGAACCATTTTATACTCGTATTGGCTTAATGGACAAAAGACTAAGTGGGGGTTTAGCTATTGTTAATCCAAAAAGGGGTGTGTTTGAAACTTCTCTTGAATTAGTTTCGATCCATTAATTTTAATATTACTACGTCATCCTTATAAAAATTAGGGGTTGATATTTTATTTCTTTTTCTTGAACAATTAGCTAATTAAGCTTTACATATGAATCGATAATAATATATCTACATAACGATTAAATTGTAAAAAATATTTTTAGTTGAGATTGCTACCTTTTTTAGAATTGTTATTTTTTTCTGAATCATTTTTAATCATTTTTGAGGCAAATTTTATACTTGCTAGCTCGTCTAAAAATTCGGAGTCTAATTTATCCATCATTTTTTTCCATTTACCACGTGTTTTTTCTTTATCTTTTTCAATAATCTTTTTTTCTTTTACCTTTTGAATTAATTCTTGCTGTTCTTCATCTCGCTTTTCTTTGCTTTTTTGAACAATCGCTTCTTGATTTTTCACTTTTTCTTCCATACGCTTCACATGCTCTTGGTGCATTTGAATAGTTACCATAGATGGTAGTTCATTGCTGGATAATAAGCTATTTACATAATTTAAATGCTCATTTTGCTCAACTTTCATTTTCTTTTCTTCTAACCTTTCTTGATGAAGTTTTTTTTCAGCAGCATTAAACTTTTCTTGTTGTTGCTTTTCTCTAATTGAGCGAACATTAAGTAAGGTCTTTAACGAGTATATAAATCGTTTACCTTTTTTAGGTTTTGACATAGGTTACATCAAACTCAATAACTTTTTTACATTATCATCATAACTACAATCATCATGAGTTCCTTGCTTTAAAAATTCATTTATTGAGTCTATATTATTAATCGCATCATCAATCTTTGGATTACTACCTTTTACATAAGCTCCTATATTAATCAAATCTTCGGCTTCGTTATAACGAGCTAAAATTTCTCTTACTCTTCCCGCTGCTTGTTTATGATTATCTGAAGCTATAACTGAAAATAATCGGCTTACAGAATGTCCTACATCAATACATGGATAATGATTTTTTGAAGCTAAGTCTCTAGATAATGCAATATGGCCATCTAATATACCTCTAGCCGCATCTGCAATTGGTTCATCCATATCGCCCCCTTCAACTAAAACAGTATAAATCGCTGTAATACTACCTTTATCTGACGTACCAGCTCTTTCCATTAGCCGAGGTAACATTGCAAATACAGATGGGGTATACCCTTTTGTTGTTGGGGGCTCTCCTGTTGCAAGCCCAATCTCTCTTTGAGCCATAGCAAAGCGAGTCACAGAATCCATCATAAATAAAACATTTTTTCCTTGATCTCGAAAATATTCAGCAATAGCGGTTCCAACCAAGGCCCCTTTTAAACGAATTACAGGAGGTTGATCTGATGTTGCACAAATTACAACTGATCGTTTTAAGCCTTCTTCTCCCAGTGATTCTTCAATAAAATCCTTTACTTCGCGCCCTCTTTCGCCAACCAAACTAATTACATTAACATCGGAAGAACAGTTGCGAGCTAGCATTCCCATTAACGTACTTTTTCCTACTCCAGAACCTGCAAAAATCCCAATTCGTTGCCCCATTCCCAATGTTAAAATTCCATCAATCGCCTTTACTCCAGTAGAAAATACCTTTGATATGCGTGGCCTTAAAACAGGATCAGGGGGGTCGTTATCAATCCCATATATATCCTCAAAATCAATATCTCCCTTTTGATCCATGGGCTCCCCTAATCCATTTAAAACCCTTCCTAGTAAGGCATCTCCAACTTTAACAGAAATTGGTCGTCCCGTTGCATAGATTAGGCCCCCGGGTCTAATTCCAGCAGTACTTCCTAAAGGCATTAATAAAACACGTCCTTCTTTAAAACCAACTACTTCAGCTAAAATATGAGTTTCTTTTGTTACTGATATCTTACATAACTCTCCAATAGATACCCCTTGAACCTCCGCTTCTACTACTAAGCCAACAATCTGAATTACCTTACCGATAACTTTTAAAATATTTGTTTTATTAATAACGCTTTTATAGCGTTCGATATCTGCTAATTTACTCATTTAAAATCATTAAACGAATCTTCAAAGTCACTTAAATCAAGGCCTTCAAATAAATCGTATCCATCATCATCATCATCATCATCACCATCAACAACAACATCATCATCAACATCATCATCATCACCATCACCATCACCATCACCATCAACATCAACATCAACATCAACAACAACATCATCATCAACAACAACATCATCATCATCGTCATCATCATTGGTGTTATTGTCATGGGGATAACTATCATTATCTTCATTGTTTTCTAATTTAGGGTTTTCTAATGATTCACTTACACCCATATCTTTCTCCTGCCCCTCATGCAAATCACTACTCTGACTATCAGGCCTTGGTTGTTCTGAAAAATTTGAATCTTTGTCAGTAATTTCTTGTGCGTGAGACATTATAGATTTATCTTCATCCTTATTATTAGCAACAGATGCTGTGGCGGGATTACCTTCTAAGGATTCTTTGTTTAAGATAAGGTCTTCTTTTTCATGAAACTCATCAATAGCCTTTTTTAAACTTGTTAATTTTGATGAAACAGTTGCATCTATGTACCCAAGATTTGTATCAATTGTACAGCCCCCTCTTTTTAAATCCCTATCTGTATTAATTTCCAGATTATTAAATGACTTAAATTTATCTTCAAGCTGATGCATCAAAGATGTTAGTAGTGGTTTGTCTTCAGGATTAATTGTGATACAAATTGAATCTTTTTCTGTTACTTTATCTAGGGCTTCTAAAAATAAATTGTTAAATACATCATTATTTTCTTGAATTTGTTTAGCCATAATTTTTTCAGCTATTAATAGTGCCAAACTAATTGTAAAGTCCCTTTTTTTTAATAAATCTTCTTTTTTATTCGTATTTAAATTATTTAATGACTCTAAAAAACTGTCTGAAGATTCTTTAAAAATTGAGCGGCCCTCCTGATACCCTTCTTCATAACCCTCTTTATGAGCCGTTTCCTTTAATGCGCTTAATTCCTTTTGTATTGATTCAACTTGTTGCTTTTTATAAAGCTTCATTTCTTCATTAATATTACGCTTCATTAAAGCATACGTATCTTCAACACCTTTACTATTATCTTGTGTATAGTCTTGATCTATTTTTTCAGAATACCCTGAATCATCCCCATCTTCTTTATTGATCTCTAAGTCTAATTCTTCAGAAGATTCTTGCGGAGATTCTAAGGGTAAAGGCTGAACAGCCTCTATGACCTTAAATTTTTTTATGGGATTTAATTTAATTCTTTTTTCTTCAATAGAAAACTGATCTTTTAGGACTCCCTTAATTTTAATGGGAATATTTTGGCCTTTTTTAAGACTTTCTTCTTCTAATTTATTTGATTCAGTAGTCATTATTCTTATTATATCATCGGGTGATTATAATGGCCTGTAAAATTTTTTTATAATATTAATAACCTTACACCTTCTTGTCTAATATCTTACCTAGATTATTTAAGTGCTTGTAATAATTTTGAGGCTTCTTTTTTTATAGAGAATTGTTTTCTTATTTCATCAGTCTTTGTAACTGCCTTTTGATAATTACTTGGATCATCTAAATAATCTAATGCATCCTGCCATGCTTGAGGATTTGAATAATCCTTAACTAATATGCCATTACCGCAGAAGTGTTCTTTTAAGCCTCCTCGCGCGCTAATAATTGCGGGTATTTTATTCATCGCAGCTTCGATATGAACTCTTCCAAAGGCTTCTTCCCATTGCGATGGTATTAAAACAAGTCGTGAATAACTATATATTTCTGCTACATTCTCTTGTGATGGAACCACTAACACTCTCTTATATTTCTTTAAATCTATTGTCATCTCATTAACTTTATCCCAACCAAGTATAATCATAAAATAGCGTTGAGGATTGTTTTTGATTAGCCATTCAATGATGGCGGCCCCCTTAACATTCACGGGATTAAAAAATGTTATATAGTTACTAAACTCTTGTTTGTTCTTTGCAATACACTCTTCATGAGGGGATGGATATAAGACAACTGATGATCGATTGAGTTGCTTCTTTACCTCTGTTTTCATGTAATTACTGTTAACAATAATATGCTTGATAGATTTATGAACCTTTTTTAAAGGGTTTAATGAGTCTTCTGACCGGACAAAGTACACGTGATTCTTTCCGTTCGAAAATAAATCATACCATTTTTTTTCATACTCTGATTTTGCAAATAAATTACGCTGATGCAAAATAAATGCCTCTGGATACTGGCTTAAAAATGAAGAATATTTTTCAAAAAAAATTGCGTTGTTATAAATATTTATCGCTATATTTTTATATGTATAGTGAAATCCAGTTTCTGTTTTTTGATAGTGCAATCCTGCATTAATAAGCATTGCTTCAAAATTTTTATCGGATATAAACGCCTGATTAAACATCATTGTAAGGTCTACTTTTTTTTCAACTAGAGCCATAGCAAGTTCTAAAGTTGACTTTTCTGCTCCCGAATAATACAACGGGAAAGGGAGCCGATACTGTGCAATTAATAATTTTATTTTAGTGGCCATTTAAATAAATCGATAAATAGATTTTCTTTTTTGCAAAATAATTCCTTAAATTTTTCTGGATTACTTTCTAACTCATTTAAGACTTTTGAATAATGGGTTACGATCTTATTTATTTCTTTTTTTTCTGAGCTTTTAGCTTCTTTTTTAGCGCCATTCATATAGTAATATTGAGTAAGCATAAAACTTTGCATTAGAAAGCTAAATGGATATAAAACGAACTGCAAATTAAATGGGCTTGGAATAGTATTAAACTCTAAGAAATCATTACTTGAAATTGTCATACTCGCTTTATTATCAAGCCATTTTTCCAAATAGTGTAATAATGCTTTTAGCTGCTTGCTTCTTTTAAGACGATCTTGTTTTGTTTCTAATTTAAAAAGATATTCATGCAACAATGGTTTTGATGGCAAAAACTCTTCTTTGACTTTTGTTATAGCCTTATCAGTTTGTTTTTGCAGTCTTTTAAGGCCTGGATATTGACTAAATATATCGTCTAAATAAGGTTTTGTTTGTTCGTTGTACCGAAACTCTATAACCTCTTGAAAAACGTTTTTAGCTAGTTTTTTTTCTATTACATTAAAAATATCGATGCACTTTAAAGACAGCTCTACCATGGGTTTTAATTGGGTTATTACCCAGTCTTTGGTGTTTAATTTAACGTAATCTTTTGGGAAATAATATTTATAATAATTAATATTTTCCTGGATACTTGATACATCCAGTCCATACTCTTTTATTTTTAAGTACATTTCATATCCTATATGCTCTAGTAATTTTTTATTAATAGAAATAGTATCTAAAAATGTTTCTGGTTTGTTAAATTTAAAATTAACTGTACTACCTACGCCTTTTAAATAAGCTTGTATATGATCTATAGGCATATGCCTATTTAAATATACTACTGGAAAAAAGCATTTAATATAATCTTGAGCACTATAGTTTTTGTATTGCTCACATGCTTCAGCCCAATCCGTTAAATCGTAGGACTCATTAGTATTAAACACCATATTATTTAATGATAAGTTTTGATGTTGCCATGATTCGTTTTTATCTGTTAATCCTCCTAAACAGCGCCCCATACAATAATAGGCTTTTTTAAATCGATCTTTCATAAGTTGATCAAATACAGGATGCTCCATAAAACTAGCTCGTAATGATGATGGCGATAATCTTAGTAAAACAGAAAACGTATACTCCAAATAATCAAATGTTGAGTATGCAAGAGGTTTTACTTCTGACGAAATACCTTTATTAATAAATAAATGATCTTTTATTTTTAGATTAGAAAACTCTGTTTCTGCGTCATGTGCTGACAACCCTCCGGTAATTCTTACATGGGCTTTATTTAAGCATCCTGCTTGATTTCTTGCATGGGTATGAGGAAATTTTCCTACGGGACTTCCTACTCCTTTAATTTCAATTAAATATTGCTTTTTGTCATGGGTTACTATTACTGGCCGTAGCTCATTATTATGCATTACTAATAAATAGCCCGTTCGAGACATCGATCTAACTTTATAATTTGTATACATTAACGCATAAAAAACGGATTCCTGTTTTTTTGCTGTAATCCAAACAATATTTTTTTCTAATAATGACCTTGTTACATTATCTAAACTATCTACATAAGAAGAAACGGTCCAAGGCGTCTTATTACTATAAATACCTAAGGGAACGGTTGCCGCAATATAGGTTTCCTGTAAGTTATAATCATAGAAGGTATTTTTATCATGATAAATAGCTTCTATGACATTATTGTTGCGATAAAACCCTATAAGTTTCTTTTTTTTCATACTTAAATTAATTGTACATGATTTATTATCAAATCTTCATTTATTTTTTCTAAAACTTTTTTTTGATTCTTAGATACAGTCTCTATTATAATGATGTTCATTATGTTAACTTACCCAAATATAGATCCCATCTTAATATCATTAGGCCCTCTTGAAATTCGTTGGTACAGCCTAGCTTATATATTAGGCGTTACGTTACCTTTTTTAATATTTAAAAAAGCGTATCGTCACAGTTTAAAGATGAGCCAAGATGATATCTTAAATTATATCTCTTACTTAATCATTGGCGTTATATTAGGGGGGCGGTTAGGCTATGTTTTATTTTATGACTTTGTGGAATTTTTGAAACAGCCATATCTTATCTTTGCTATATGGCAAGGAGGAATGTCATATCATGGGGGAGCTCTCGGATCTATTTTAAGTACCATCCTCTTTGCCAAACGATATAAGCGATCTGTATTAGGAATGTTAGATTTACTTGCTATCGGTAGTACCATTGGTATCTTTTTAGGTAGGATTGCTAATTTTATTAATGGAGAGTTATTTGGTCGGGTTACAACGTCTGCATTTGGTATGGTTTTTCCTATGGGAGGCCCTCTGCCTCGTCATCCATCTCAACTTTATGAATCTTTTATGGAGGGGTTACTATTATTCTTGATTTTATGGGCTGTTCGTAAATATTGGGCCCCCAGACCTGGTATCTTAGGATCTCTTTATTTAGTTTTATATGGTTGTTTTCGATTTGTTCTAGAATTTTTTCGTGAGCCGGATGCTCATCTAGGTTTTATTATTCATGTTTTTTCTTTAGGACAACTCCTTTGTGCTATTGAAATTATGATAGGATTATATCTATGTTGGTTGCTAAGAAAACAGCCAACATAAGATAAATTAAGGCTTCGTTAAGGTTGATTTGGGGCAGCAGAAAACATCTCAACCACGGTATCAAAGTTCAAGTTGTCATTTGCTTCAGATACCGTTATCCATCCTGCTTCAGCTTTTGATCCAATAAACGTTCCAACTAATGTGCTTACATCAGTAGCTTGCTGTGTTGCACTATCTAAAGGCGTTCCACAACTTAAACTATTATCTGTATCAATATCCCCCGTTGTTCTATCAATACAGGCATTTAAATTTCCGAATGCACTCCCTCCATCAACTCCATTTTGTTCTGCACTTACTGTTAATGATATAGCCGATGTTGTTGAGGAGTCTTCAATAGTTCCTGCGCCTGCATACATAAGATTATCTGATGCTAATTCAGCACCTTTAAATGCAATCACATAAGCTTCATCAGATGTCATATACACCCTGTAAAAGTAGACGTAATCATTTGATGAAGCAGCAGGTGCGGATATATATTCAGCGCGTAATAAATCTCCATCTAAATCATGCTGAATAATAGTTCGATATTCATGTCCGTTATTATCTCCAGATCCATTTCTTTCTGCACTAACTATATTAATTTCACTCTCATTATAACGCATATAAAATATCATATCTCCACCAGTCCCCATATCGACTGTTAATTTTTTATCATATACAGTTGTATCGGTTGTATTGGTTACATTTAAGGTAATAACCTGATCTAACATTGTATATTCATCCGATTCATCTTTCTCAAATGAAATATCACATCCATCATCATCTTCTAGATCTTCCAGTACAGCAAGTGTAAATGTAATGGGATGATCTCCATTACTGGGGTATCCGTCCGCA
>MDSY01069775.1_pt1 | contig 13682 bp, 16 predicted proteins | sample 811131 | NCBI WGS metagenome assembly MDSY01 (sample SAMN05326643, study PRJNA326480) | marine metagenome | isolation source: seawater | place: Atlantic Ocean: South West | collected 2010
ACCAATCAAGTTTTTTCCATAACTTGAATTAACTCCAGTTTTACCTCCGATAGCCGAGTCAACCTGTGCTAACAATGTAGTTGGTATATTTATAAAATTAACACCTCTTTTAAATAGACTGGCAACAAAGCCAGCCACATCACCAGTAATACCGCCGCCCACAGCAATAATTAGATCAGTTCTATTAAAATTTTTCAAAAGTATTTTATTTAAATAAAAATTTACTTGTTTAAATGATTTATTTTTTTCACTGGCAGAAAAAGGCAGAATTAAAAGATCGTAATTTTTTAAATTAGTTCTTATTAAAGTTTTAAACTTACTTGGAATTTTTGAGTCTATAATTAAAGCTATCTTTTTTGTCTTTGGGCAAAGATATTTAATTTTTTGTCGCAGGAGATTGAGTGCACTATTTCCAATATAAATTGAATATTTGTGATTTGATCCTTTGAATTTAATTTCCTGAGTTTTCATATAATTTAAGTATCTTCTCTATAATTTCACTAGTTTTTAATGAGCTGCATTTTATTCTATAATCGGCACTACTATAAATCTTTTCTCTCTCAAAATATATTTCCTTAATTGTATCACCTATATTTTTTTTATAAAGCAAAGGCCTTTTTTTTGTTTTTTTCAACCTTTCAACTAATTGACCTATATCAACATCTAACCAAAAACTTACGGATTTCCCTTTAGCACTTATTCTGACTGATTTATTTAAGAACGCCCCACCACCTAAAGATATCACAGAGTTTTTTTTTTTAAGCACTTGTAAAGTGATTTCATTTTCTATTTTTCGAAAGTAATTTTCACTTTTATTTTTAAAAATCGAATTTATTGAAGCACCCTCTTTAATTTCTATAAGCTTATCTACATCAAAAAAATTATATTTAAGCCTTTTAGCTAAATTTTTGCCTATAGTTGATTTACCAACTCCCATCATACCGGTCAAAGTAAGGTTTTTATTCAATTTAGTAGATTTTTGAATTTGATTTTTCATAAATATGTCTTATTTATTGAGTTTAATTTAATTCATAAAGTATGCAACTTAAATACAATAGACAGTCAAAAATAGGTAGCTCGATAGTGAGCATTTTTATTAAACTATTATTGATAATAGTTGTGTTTATTTTTTTCGCTTTTTTAATAGAAAAAATAAATTTTCCAAGCCCAGAAAAAAAATATCAAATAGACATTACAAATGAAATTAAAAAGCTTTAAATATTTTTACTGCTTATTGATTTTTTTTTTATATTTTATCCCCTTAAAGGGAGAAGAAAAAATCGATATCTGGAAAAGTAAGAATAAAAAACAGGTGAATGAGAGTATAGAACAAAATGATAATGAGGCGTCACAGGAATTAAATTTAAAGAACATAAAAACAATTGAATTAAATCAAAAAATTAAAATTGAAGATAGCCCTTTAGCGAGCATCACAAAAGAAACTAAAGTGTTTGGAATATATGATCCAGCAGAAAATGACTTCAATTTAAATATGTGGTCAACAACTAATGCTAATGAAATAAAATCCAGCTTAAAGAGAATAGAAAAAATAAAACTTTCAAAAACCTCAAATCAAATTCTTGAAAAAATTTTACTATCTTTTTCATATGCACCAGAGGGCATGAACGAAGATCAGTTTGCTGAACTGAAAATTAATTGGTTGATTAAAAATCAACGTATCAATTTAATAGAAAGTTTTTTAAAACAAAATAAAGATTTTAAAGGTAAAAGTAGGTCAATACAATTTCTTGTAGATAACAATATTGCAAGCGGTAATATTAAAGAAGGATGTAAAAAAATTAAATTTATAGATGCAAAAATAAAAGATGCCTATCTAGAAAAGTTCAAAATTTATTGTTTAATATTAAATAATAAAGACCCTCAGGCCAAACTTTTATTAGATCTTTTGCGTGAACAAAAACAATCTGACAAATTTTATGATGATAAAGTAAATTTTTTATTAGGGGTTACCGATAAAACTACCAATAAGATTAATGAGAAAAATTTGTTAAATTTTTATCTTTCTAGTATTACGGCTGAAAATTTTAATTTTAAACCAAATAAAAATACAAAAGAAGAAATTTGGAAATATTTGAATGCTTCAAATTTAATAAAATTAGAGGATGTTTCTGATAAAGAAAGATTAAAAGAATTAGAATTAGCTGCAAGTGAAGGCCAGGTAGATGAAGGGACAATTTTTAAAATTTATCGACAAATTCCTTTCAACTTAAATGAATTAGTAAATGCAAAAAACATATATCAAACTTTAACTAGTAGTGATGCACGACCATTGATTTATCAGAAATATTTATTGTCTGAGGACAACGATTTAAAGTTAGAATACCTTTTTTTGCTTGAAGAATTGTTCGACAAAGATAATCTTGAAAACATATATACAAAATTTTTAAGTGAAAAAATTAAAGAAATTGGAATTGATAATATTTCTGAAAAATACCAAGAGTCAGCTCAAAGCCGAATAATTAGTGTTGACCAGCTACTGTCAGGAAAGATTAAGTATAATGATAAAATTTTGCATCAATCAAAAATTATTAAATATTATGTTGAAAATGAAAATAAAAAAAAAGTTCAGAAAGATATAAATAAAATTTTCAAGAAGATTAGTAAAAATAGAAAATACTTTTACTCAGCAAAAGATTTAGCTTTAGCTGACTCTCTAATAAATGATGGATTTATTCTACCATCTAATTTTGATTATATAGGGCTTTCAAAAAAATTTGATATACCTGTCAATTTATTGAAATTAATCGAGGACAATCAAAATGCATTTTTAGCATTAAAAATTGTAGAAATTATTGGCGAAGATGAGCCAAATCAATTAGATCCAGAAACTATCTATTTTATAACCAGTCTCTTAAATAAAATGAATTTAAAACAAATTAGAAATTTAGTTTTTCATTCAGCCCTACCATTAAGAGCTTAATTGGAATATAAATTGCAGTATGACGATTAGAAAAATTTTAACTGAACCAGATCCATTTTTAAGACAAAAATCCTCAAAAGTAGAAGACGTAAATGATGAAATTAGAGAGTTAATGGATGACATGCTTGAAACTATGTATAATGCTCCAGGAATTGGTCTAGCGGCAATTCAAATAGGTGTTCCAAAAAGAGTTATAGTTATGGATTTAAGTCGTGATCAAGAAAAAAAAAATCCTCTATATTTTATAAATCCAGAAATAATTACAAATTCTAATAATGAAGCAAGTTACGAAGAAGGCTGTTTATCAGTGCCAGGCCAATTTGCAGAGATAAGTAGACCTGACAAATGTAGTGTGAAGCATTTAGATTACAATGGAGTTGAAAAAATTACAGATGCAGAAGGATTATTAGCGACCTGTATACAGCATGAAATAGACCATTTAGAGGGAATCTTATTTATAGACTATTTATCAAAACTAAAAAAAAGCATGATAGTTAAAAAACTCTCTAAACAAAAAAAATCTTTAGAGAGAATTGTTGTATAAAAATTCATGTCTTTTAAAATTTTATTTATGGGCACACCTAGTTTTTCTGTGCCAATTCTTAAGTCTATAAATTTATCAAATCATAAAATTTTAGAAGTATACACACAACCTCCCAAAAAAAAAAACCGTGGACAAAAAATTAGTTTTTCTCCCATTCATAGCTATTCTAATGAAATTAATATATCGGTTAGACATCCCTCAACACTTGAGTCTCAAGAAGAGTTAGAGCACTTTAAGGAACTAAAGCCAGATATTGTTGTAGTTGTCGCGTATGGGCAAATTATACCATCAAAGTTTTTGAATTTAGAAAATATAATATTTATTAATATCCATGCTTCTTTGTTGCCAAAATGGAGAGGGGCGGCACCAATACAGCGAGCGATTATGAATTGTGATAAAGAGACGGGTATTTCCATAATGAAAATAGAGCCAGAGTTAGACTCTGGTCCAATCTTAATGAAGTCTAAAATTGAGATTATTAAAAACAATAACTATGAAGAATTAAGTAATAAAATGTCCAAATTAGGAGCAAAATTAATTTTAGAGGCACTAGATCTTATTAAAAACAACAAAGCACATTTTATCCCTCAAGAGCATGAAAAAGCTACTTATGCAAAAAAAATAAATAAAACAGAGTCAAAAATAGATTGGAACATGAATGCAAAAAAAATAGTTGCTCAGGTAAATGCATTTTACCCGAGTCCAGGCTCATGGTTCAATCTTAAAGGATTAAGAATAAAAATAACTAGAGCCATAGAAATCAAGACAAGTGGTTTGCCAGGCGAAATAATTAATAAAAATTTTACTATTGGTTGTTCTAAAAATGCGGTTCAAATCTTAGAACTACAAAAAGAAGGAAAAAATAAAATTTCAGTAGAGGAATTTCTTAAAGGAAATAAATTAGAAGTCGGATTTAATATTTTAACAGATGTTTAATTATCTAATTAAGATAGAATATAATGGCAGTAAATTTGTTGGGTGGCAATATCAAAAAAATGGTATTTCAATTCAAGAAAAAATAGAAAAAGCATTAAAAAAAATTTTTAGTATAAAAGTAAGAATTAATGGTGCCGGTAGAACTGATAAAGGTGTTCATGCCTATGGCCAATTTGCTAATTTTTTAATTAATCATAAAATAGAAGACAAAAAAAAATTTTTAAATTCAATAAACTTTTTTTTAGGGAAAAATTTAATTTCGATATTAGAAGTTAAAGAGAAAAATAAAGAATTTCATGCAAGACACTATGCAAAAGAAAGAATTTACGAATATCAAATAGTAAATAGACATGGTTCTTTATCGCTAGATAAACTTAAATCCTGGCACATAAAAAAAAAAATAGATTTGAATATGTTAAAAAAGGGAGCAAAAATACTCGTCGGTACCCACGATTTTTCTACTTTCAAAGCATCTTCTTGCTCATCTAATTCACCCGTAAAAAAAATGAATTCAGTTAAAATTAAAAAAAAGGGAGATAAAATTTATATTAAATTTAGCTCAAGGTCATTTTTACAAAATCAAGTTAGATCAATGGTGGGAAGTTTAAAATATTTGTCCACTGGCAAATGGAGTATTATTGATTTCAAAAAAGCATTAAAATCAAAAAAAAGAGCTAGCTGCGCACCACCTGCACCAGCATGTGGTTTATATCTTTCAAATATAAAATATTAGTTTTAAAAAAAATTTTTACCACCGTATTTTTTAATTGAATTTATAGAAATATTAATAATAGAGATTAAGTTATTTATAATACTTAGTTTGTTAAATTCTCTATTAATTTTCCAGATCCAAAAAATATTTCTTATATTATTACTTTGCATAGAGTCATGCCGAATTCTGTACTTTGTTAGAAATTTATTTAAACAAAAAGCAAATTTTACTTTTTTTAAAAGTTTGCATTTAAAATAGTAATCTTCACAAATTTTAGAATTTGTAAATTTTATATTCTTCAATTCTTTTCTTTTAACCATCATCGTACTTGTGCCTATTGATGTGTTTTTAATAAAACTCTCATAATTAAAGCTCAAAGGCGGTGTTATAATTTTTTTTTATCACCAAAACTCTCATAATATGTATATGAAAATGAATAGTTATTTTTTTTCATAAAGTTAATTTGTTTTTCTAATTTATTTTTTTTCCAAATATCATCAGAATCTATAAAAGCTACATAAGGTGATTTAGATTTCTTGATTCCAAAATTTCTACAGAAACCAGCACCATTATTCTTTTTTAGCCAAAAAATTTTTATTTTTTTGTTTTTGCGATAATCTTTCAAAATATTTTTTGTCTTATAATCAGAGCAGTCATCAATTATTATTAGTTTCCAATTTTTATGAGTCTGCACAATTATACTGTGAAGTGTTTGTCTTAAAAATTTAGAACTATTGTAATTTGGCAGTATAATATCTACAGATTCTTTATTTTTTAACATTTGTTTTTATTTCTAAGATTTCAAATTGTTTTTTTTTATTTTCTTTTCTGATTAATTTAATTATGAGTTTAAGAGATATACCTAATATCGAAGCAGCTCTAAATGGAAGAAATGAAAAATTTAAAATCATATTTGACCATAATATTAAAAGTTTTTTTAAATTGTAATTACTTTCCCCAAACTTCCTAGCATGATGGTCGACATTAATCATGCCAATATTTTTTGTACTATTTATTATTAACCCATCTATATAAACATTAGGGTTCTTGAATTGAACAATCTTAAATTTAATTTTTTGAACGATGCCTCGATAAGAAGACATATAAATTTTTAATGGTTTATTTAAGATAAAACTAGAAATAATATTGTTTAAATTGCTAACGAATTTTTTCCATCCAATATGCTTTCTATTTTTATAATTAGTATAACAAACATCTTGGGTTTTTAATTTATTTAATATATTTGAAAAAAATTCTGGAGGGTGTTGAAGATCATCGTCTATCGTAATTATATACTCTCCAATACAGATATTTAATCCAGCCATAATTGCGTTATGCTGACCAAAATTTTCAGTAAGATTAATTCCTTTAATAAAAGAATATTTATTAATTAATCTGGTAATTGTCTCCCAACTATCGTCTTCGCTGGCATCATTTACAAATAATAATTCATAATTATTTTTGCAATTTAACTTACTCATAGTTACCTCTACTCTTTCAACAAGCTCTATAAGCATTGGCGAACTATTATATACTGGTACAATAATTGAAACTTCCATTTTATATATAATTTTTTTTTAGAGATTTCATTAAATAGCTTTTGTTTGAATGAACAAAGTAATTATTTTTAAGATTCCATTTTTTTATTTTAGTATTATAAAATTTATAAGTTCCTTTTTTTTTTAAAATTTTTTCAAGATACCTTACAATTTGAAAAGGTGTATGGAATTGTTTATTCAATAAATTTATTATTTCGTTATTATTTTTGTTTTTTCTTATTATTTTAATACAATTTTTTATCGCATCATCAACATCAAGAAGATTCCTACGTGAATTTTTAAAAACTTTAAAGGGTATATCATTTATTATATTATTATAAAAAAAGTTAGTAAGTGTATTTGGGTTTTTATTTTTACCTATTATTTCGGGTAAACGAATAATTATGTATTCTTTACTTTTTTGTTTTATAATTTTTTCAATTTTAATTTTATTCTTTACATATAATTTATTTTTGCGAGAATTATCATTGACAGAATAGGTGCTAATGTAAATTAATTTTTTCTTATTACGTTGAATAAAATCTCTAATTTTAGCAATTTCTATCTGAAGATTTTTTTTATTCATCTCAAGTGAGTTTGAGATTCCAGAAGCATATATTATGACTTTATTTTTTTTAATAAATTTAAGGTATTTTTTAAATCTAATGGCTATAAATCCTGACCCAACAATAAATTGATCTTTTTTTTTTGACATATGTTAATTCATTTCATTAGCATAATTGTGTATATATTAACAAATAATTACAAATAAAAATTTATGTCTCAAAGAAAAAATCAAATATACAATTTTATAAATAATCCCATAATCTACAAATTTATACAGGGTGTGATGTCAGGAACATCTTTCAGAAATAGCATAATAAAAAAAAACATTAGAAAAAGTAACCCTAAAATTCTAGATATCGGTTGTGGTCCCGCTCAAATCCTAGACCATATTCCGCAATGCGAATATTATGGTTATGATATTGACAGCAGATCAATTCAACATGCTAAAAAAAAATATCATAAAAAAAATTATCATTTTTACTGCAGAAAATTTAATAAAACTGAACTAAAAAAATTACCTAAATTTGACTTTATAATTTTTTTTGGAATATTGCATCATCTAAGCAATAAAGAAGCAGATAAAATGTTAAGTTTGTGTAAAAAAATAATGAAAAAAAATTCTAAACTACTTACTGAAGATCCAATATTTTTAGATAAACAAAACGTTATTGCTAAGTTTTTAATAAAAAAAGATAGAGGCACTAATGTGAGAAAAAAGCAGCAATATATAAATTTGTTAAAAAAACATTTTAAAAAAATAAAAAATAAAGTGACACATCAATTTTTTATTCCCTATACTTGGTTTACAACAGTTTGTAGTAAGTAGCTAAACTGTCATTTGATAATAATATTTAGAAGATAAAGATAAAATATAAAAATATAAAATTATTAAGTAAATACCTCCTTTATTTTCAAATTTAAATTTAGAATTAAAAAAAGAGAATATTAGAATATAAAGTAAAGGATCTAAATATTCTTGAAAAAATGGAAAAGTAAAAAGAGATAAAATTATAAAATAAAAGATAATTAATAAATCAATTTTATTATTAAAAATTAAATAAGTGAATATTACGCTAAACAGAAAACCAATTAATGTAAAAAATAGTCTTATATTTGTGTTTTCTATTAAAATTAATGATATTTTGTGAAAAGCACCCTTACCTTCAATTCTTAGGTTTTCAAAATCTCCCAAATATACAACTAAGAAAGAGTAAATTAAAAATAAAATTAAAATATAAATTAAATTCTTATTAAGAATCTTATTTTTAAAGTTTTCTAAGTTTATATTATTTATAAAAAAAAAAGGAAATATCGCCAATGTTAATATAGTAAGACAATATCCAGGGTGAAACAAATGTATTGAAGAACCCACTTCTCTAGCTTCATTGGCAGAATGAGGTATTAGTGATCCCCATAAGTATATTAAATAAAAATAAGGTAATGAAAAAATAAAAAATAAAATTATAGAGTAAATTTTAAACTTTATTTCTATATTTAAATGCAAGATCGATACTAAAACTAAAAAAGGTACAAATACTAATTTTTGATCAAAGTAAACTATCAATGAACTAAGTAAGCATAAAAAAAAGATTATTAGGAATTTTTTAAAGCTTGTAAAATTTATTAAATTTTTCTTAAGACTTGCATAAGTTAAGTAAGACAATAATAATAAAATTATTCCATAATTTTCTCCCAAAGCCCAAAAAGATGTTGTTCTAAAATAAGGACTCAGAGTAACCGTTAATGATAGTAATACAATTAAACCATTATCAAGGTCTGAATATTTTTCTTTAATTGAAAAATATAATAAAAAGGGAATTGAAGATGAAATTAATAAATTACTTAATCTAAATACCTCTACATTATAAATAAATGGATTAAAGAGTATATGCAGTATGTAGGATAAAGGAGGCCTACTATCATTGTAATTAGAATTATCTAAATTTACAATAATACCTTCTTTAAAAAGAGTTAAATTTTGCCAAATTAGTTTAAGGTCTCCATTATAGCCGCCAGCGCCAGCAGAATTTTCGTTTGTAAAAAAACCATAAAAAAAATAAATTACAATTATTAAAGATAATGAGAAAACAAATATATTTTGATTATTTTTTTCTATTTTAATTTTTTCTTTTTTATTCTCCATCTAGATCCTTCTCTAACTATGTAACCACAGCAATTTTTGGAGCCACATTTACATGGAAATTGTTTGTAATCTTCGTCAAAACCAAAACCATAATCGTAAGAAAGCTCTTCTCCTTTTTTTATATCTCTTAAAGCAAAAATCCATAACTTCAATCCTTTCCCTTCAACTTCACAATTTGGGCTACAAGAATGATTTATAAGTCTTGCTGTATTATTTTTAAAATCACCATCCATGTCATATCTACTATTAAGATTAAATAAATAAATTGCTTTATCATTATCGTATTTTGGATTTTTTTCCGTTTCTTTTTTTGTAATGAGCTTTCCTTTGTAGTAAATAATTATAGTTCCTGCTTTTATGGTTCTCGCAGCGTAAACACCTTGATTGTCTATTTTAGATTTTTTGACTTTATATGCTTTCACTGAAAATAATCCTCTAAGATATTCTGATAAATTTTTGTAAGTTTCTTAAGATCAGCTAGAGAAACACACTCATCTACTTTATGCATTGTTTTATTTACCAAACCAAATTCAAGACAAGGAGCAATTTTTTTAATAAATCTTGCATCAGATGTTCCGCCAGTTGTAGAAAATTTAGGCGTTATTTTTGTTATTTTTTTTATAATTTTTTTTGCCATAAAAATTGTTTTATTAGGTTTAGTAAGAAAAGAGTCTCCGTTTGCTATAAATTCTATTTTAAACTTACATCTGTTTGTTCTGCAGATTTTTTTCACTACTAAACTAATTTTTTTCTTTAGCTTATTGGCATTATAAAAATTATTGTATCTTATATTAAATTGAGTGCTAGCTCTTGCAGGTATTACGTTATGAGCCTTATTATTTACATTGATAGCTGTAAACTCAAGATTTGATGGTTGAAAATTTTTATTTCCTTTATCAAGTTGTTTTACTTTAAGTTTTTTACAAATATCGACTAAAGCATTAATTGGGTTATTGGATAAATGAGGGTAAGCAACATGACCTTGAGTTCCAGAAATTTCTATTTTTCCAGATAAACTACCTCTTCTTCCAATTTTAATCATTTCACCAAGTTTATTAGGATTTGTCGGCTCACCGACAATACAAAAATCTATTTTTTCTTTCTTTTTTTTTAAGTAATCAACCATTTTTTTAGTTCCATTTATTGCAAGGCCTTCTTCATCACCAGTAATTAGAAAACTAATAGATCCATTCAATTTCTTTTTTTTTAAAAATTTATTGACCGCTGAAACAAAACAAGCAATTGAACTTTTCATATCATTGGCACCTCTACCTATTAAGTGGCCATTCTTAATAGAAGGTCTAAAGGGATTAACAGTCCAATCTTTAATATTTCCTGGGGGAACTACATCAGTGTGACCTGCGTAACATAAGTTAGGACTTTTTTTACCAAGTCTAGCGTATAAATTTTTAATTGGTTTACTTTTTTTATCTTTAAACTCTAAAACTTTACAATTAAATCCGAGTGATTTTAATTGTTTGCTTAAAAAATTAATTGCCCCAGCATCCTTAGGTGTAATGCTAGGGAATTTTATAAGATCTTTAGCTAATTTTAATTCATTAATATTAGCCATTAGTCTCTAAGTAAATCATTAATAGAAGTTTTACTTCTTGTTTTTGCGTCAACTTTTTTTACAATTACAGCACAATAAAGTGACGGACCATCAGGATTTTTTTTATTTGGTAATGTTCCTGGAACAACGACCGAATAAGCAGGTACTTTTCCATAAGAAATTTTTCCTGTTTCTCTATCAATAATTTTTGTTGAGGCACCAATATACACGCCCATAGAAATTACAGCACCTTCTTCAACAAGAACACCTTCTGCAATTTCAGATCGTGCGCCTATAAAACAATTATCTTCAATTATAACAGGCCCAGCCTGCAAAGGTTCTAAAACACCTCCGATACCTGCTCCACCAGAAACATGGCAATTTTTTCCAACTTGAGCACAAGAACCAACTGAAGCCCAAGTATCTATCATTGTACCTTCATCAACATATGCGCCAAGATTTACAAAGCACGGCATGAGGACAGCATTCTTTGCAATAAAAGATCCTTTTCTAACAACCCCATTAGGAACATGTCGATATCCAGCGTTTTTCCAGTCCTCTTCTTTCCAATTAACAGATTTCCCTGGAACTTTATCGTACCAAGAAGTGTATGGACCTCTTAATATCTCCATTTTATTTATTTTAAAACTTAGAAGTATAGCTTTTTTTACCCATTGATTAACAACCCAGGAACCATCCCTTTTTTCAGCCACCCGAATCTTACCTTGGTCAGTTAACTCTATAGTTTCTTTAATAGCATCTATTATCGATTTATCGGAATTAGCATTTATTTTTTCTTTAGCTTCAAAAGCATCATTGATTATTTTTTCAAATTTATCCATTTTTATTTATCTCCTTTAAAAAGTGTGCCAAATTATTAGTTTTATAATTAATAAAATCTGAGTCTGAGTACTTTGAGGCCCAAGGCTCATTGTTTTCTATCCAAACTGTTTTCATACCTAATTCATGTGCTGGTTTTAAATTTCTTGCAATATCTTCAAAGAATATACAATATTGTGGCTCTAATTTGAAACTTTCTATTATTTTTTCATAAGGTTGCTTAGATGGTTTAGGAACAAATTCAGAATCTACAATATCAAAAACACCATCAAAAAGCTTTTCAATACCTATTCTTTTCGTAACATTTGCCGCATGAGCTTTTGAACCATTGGTAAATATAATTTTTTTACCATTTAGTTTTGAGATCTCTTTTTCAAGGGGCTCATTTTTTTGTAAAAAATTTAAGTCAACATTATGAACAAATTCTAAAAATTCATTGGCATCTATTTTGTGATTTTTAATCATACCATTCAAAGTAGTATTATATTCATGAAAATAATTTTTTTGAATTTTTTTTGCCTCTTCAGCGCTTACATTAAGTTTATCAGAAATAAATTGTGACATTTTTTTGTCTACCTGGTCAAAAACTTTTGTATCACCCGAGTATAAAGTGTTATCTAAGTCAAATAGCCAGTATTTTATTTCTTTAAGCTCTTTCATTATCTTATTAAAGTTCCAGCACCTGTATCAGAAAATATTTCATTTAAAATTGAGTGTTGTTTTCTTCCATCCATTATAACAACACCTCTAACACCATTGTTCACTGAGTCTAAACAGGTATTAATTTTAGGTATCATGCCACCAGTAATAGTTCCATCCTTAATCATTTCTATTATTTTTGAAGATGAAATTTCTGATATTAATTTTTTTTCCTTATTTAAAACACCCTCAACATTTGTCATTAAAAGTAATCTTCTAGATTTTAAAGACTTAGCAATTGCTCCTGCAGCCGTATCACCATTAATATTATAGGCTTGGCTATTTTTCCCTAAGCCAAGAGGAGCGACAACAGGTATTTGATTATTTGTAATTAACTCATTAATTATATCATTATTAATTTTGTTAGGAATTCCAACAAAACCAAATTTTTCATCTGCAGGTGATACGTTTATAATATTTTTAGCTTTAGTATTTATTGATACAGCTTTTGAGCCTTTATCATTTAAGGAGCTCACAATATCGCTATTAAAATCAATTAATACTTTTTCAACTATATTTATAATTTTTTTATCCGTAACCCTTAAGCCATTAATAAATTTAGTTGGAATATTTGATTTTTCAAGCTCTCTTTTAATTCTTGGACCACCTCCATGCACAACAATTATAGAAAGTCCTAATTTATTTAAAATACCAATATCTTCAATGAAATTATTAAATATACTTCTATCGATTAAAACATTACCTCCATATTTAATCACAATTGTTTCATCTTTATATTTTTCAACATACTTATTTATATTTTTTAAATCTGGAGCAGATGATGGCCAAAATTTTTTGATTTCGTCTAAAGAAATATTTACAGACATTTAATTAGTCTTAACAGTAGTATTTTTATTAATTACCCATTGCTGAGCAATTGTTAAAATATTATTTATAGTCCAATAAACAACCAACCCTGATGGAAATGAAGCTAAAATTATCGTTAAGAAAAGAGGGAAGAATGCAAAAATTTTTGCTTGTATAGGATCCGTAGGTGTCGGATTTAATTTTTGTTGTACCCACATTGATGCTCCCATCAAAATTGGCCAGATTCCAATAACCATAAAGCTAGGCGGGTCCCAAGGAATTAACCCAAATAAATTAAAGATAGAAGTAGGATCCGCCGCCGATAAATCTTTGATCCAACCAAAGAATGGTTGATGTCTCATTTCTAGAGAAATAAATAACATTTTATAAATTGCAAAAAAGA
>MDSY01140295.1_pt1 | contig 13681 bp, 13 predicted proteins | sample 811131 | NCBI WGS metagenome assembly MDSY01 (sample SAMN05326643, study PRJNA326480) | marine metagenome | isolation source: seawater | place: Atlantic Ocean: South West | collected 2010
TGCGCCAGGGGTGCAGAAGCATAAGTTGTTCGTGGAGTAGGTTTTTGGCATCAGCGCTCAGATTTATGTCACAAGTTATGGCATCTGTTTGGAATTGAATATTCGCCTCATTAGACCCAGTTGGAAGGCCATTGATAGCATCAACCCAGCGTGGAAAGTCGCCATGGTTTTCCCGGCGAAAACGCTCAGCTAGTAGGTGTTTTGGCCATTCAGGCAGGTTTTCTGGCCAGTCTAAAAGCTCTATTGGTGCGTTCAAGAAGTTGGGAACCTTTTGTAGACTAAAAATGATGCCCAGTTTAAGCAGCGAAACCATTGTTTGCTCACTTTAAAGCCAGCGTCTTGGAAGAGCTCAAGTTGCATTTCCTCGGTATCTACTTTCATCACGTTTTCTAATGCCTGCCGTTTTTGGCTCACCTCGATTTCGCTATAGCCGTTGGCCCGCTTCCAGTTCAGATGAGTCTCATCAAAAATATTTTGTGTTGGCGTGTCCGCGTTACGGACTTTTTCCGAAACAATGAGTAAGCCATCGGGATGCATTTCTTCGTGCAGGCGGGTGAATAGTGCTAAGCGCTCCTCTGGGGCTAGGAACTGGGCAACAAAATTGAGTACCACTACTTTGGCATTTAGCACTGAGGTGCTGAGTAAATCAGCGCATTGGAATGTAGCTCTGGGTTCGGTGATTTGTTTTTGCGCCTCTTCGATCATAGCTGATGAATTATCTACGCCAACTACACGAATGTGAGAGGCTTGGCTCTGTTGCAAAATGGCCAGAGTAGAAGCGCCAAGTGAGCAGCCCAGATCGTAGGCAGTGCCCTCGTTGCCAAGGTGGCGTGCGGCAATTAGTCCAGTCATGGGGATAATAGTTTCATAGCCGGGCACGGAGCGTCGAATCATATCTGGGAAGACGGCGACCACATCTTCGTTGAAGGCAAAGTCGACGATATGCCGTTGTTTATCTACATATACATTGTCATGCATGGTTGCTGGTCCCCTCGGTTCATGTAGATGGTTTTGGAAGTCTTTTCCGGTGAACTTGCTGTGGTTGATCGGAAAGTTAGCTCGTTTTGGTCAGCGGCTCATAATAATTGCCGCATCGCTTTACACAGCAAGCATTTTTACACAAATAGCCCTCTTAATTCCCTGCTAAAGAGCACGGATTGCTAAATTTGCGTATTTGCTTAGAAGCGAATCCGTCTGCTAACAGCGCTGGATTTGGTTCATTGTTTTCGAGGCCAGCGGCTACTTTGAAATTGTGTCCAGTGGTGGTAGTGGGCAGTCTAAGGTCGCCCCGATGCCTTTGATAAGAGCAAATTGATCTTGTGTCAGCGTGCCGTCAGCGAGCGCGGTATGAATGCAGGCCTTCATCAAACCGGCTTTGAGTTGAGGCTTAATGTCCCGCAGTTTACCCAGCGCATCGTTGAATGCTTCGTAGTCGAAATAGGCCACGGTCGTAAAATGTTTAACTTTATTGGTCGGTATTAAATCCCAACCTTTGTCAAAAGCGGAACTTTGGGCGTGTGAATCTGCAATACCGGCTGCTGCGATAACGCTGAGCAATAAATGTAGTTCCGTGGTTAAACGCCTCAGTGATTTGATATTGCCGCTGCTTCTGCTTGGTGCAACAAAGTGTCCGTACAGCTCTTTGGTCAAAATGCGGTGTAGTACCCACTCAAAAATATCTACCTGTTTGTCGGCCACAATGAGTTGGTTGGTGATGGCTGTAAAGCGCTTGTACTGGCTGGCTGAAAGTTCTTTCAAGCTAGGAATAGTTATTTCTAGCAGGGTCAATTTTTGTTCATAGTTAGTGCTTATTACCATGGGGAGTAAGCGATGCACATGAATGGGTACGCCTTTTTCTGCGTTGGCATCAACCAGCCTCAGCTGTTGTTTTGCGACTTCAGGGTCGGCGGCTATCAGTATGGCGTAAATCAACGCTCGCGACTCAAAGGTGTCGTGAGCAGCGGATAACAAACCATGGTCTGCGTTGTGAATAAGCATCTGGGCCTGCGCTAGGTTCGCGCTACCAATGCTTTCTAACAGTTCAGACTGGCTGGCTGCCGCTTGCGGCGTGTAGGCCGCCGATGAACCAGCAAAGCCTTTGGCGAACGCCGGGGATTGCGCACCGCCAGATGATTTGGTTTGCTTGTCTGTATCTTCAAACTTGCCGCCCCAATTTGGATCTAAGGCTTGGATACGCTTCTCTAACGGCGGGTGAGTGGACATCAGATTGGCAGCGAATGGTTTAATGGCGCCAAAGAACATATGACTACTTTGTTCAGCGTTAGAGTTTTCAATTTTTGATCCAACACTGTGTCCACCAATTTTCTTCAGAGCGTTGGCAATGCCTTTGTTAGACCGAGTGAATTGTACAGCCGCTGCGTCTGCTAAGAATTCACGCTGACGGCTGACAGCAGCTTTAATTATGTTACCGAAAAAAGTGCCGCCATAACCGATAATAAGTAAGCCGATACCCAAAGCGATTATACCTCCTCGCTCTTTGCTGCGACTAAACATTGAACCTCTAAGAAAGCCGCCGCCAATAATGCCCAAAAATAAAATGCCGTGTAGTAGAGCCATCAGGCGTAGGTTTATGCGCATATCGCCATTCAAAATATGGCTGAATTCGTGGGCGACAACGCCTTGTAATTCTTCGCGATTGAGCAGATCGAGTGTGCCTTGATTAATACCTATAACGGCATCGTTAGGAGAAAATCCCGCAGCAAACGCATTGATACTATTCTCGCGAATGAGATACACCGGCGGTACGCTAAGACCAGCGGCAATGGCCATTTCTTCTACAACGTTGAGTAACTGTCTCTGTTGAGGTTTGCGTGTATTTTGATGGATTAATATGCCGCCTAAAGATTCGGCTACCGCTTTGCCGCCACCTCGCAGGGTTAGGTACTTGAATAAGCTGGCAACTGCCACTACGCCACCTACGCTTAAGCTAATAAGCAGCCAAATCTCAGTCGGAGTCTGTGCAATAGTTTGGACAAAATTGGATTCAGGGTTTTGAAAGCTCAACATAATGGCAACGAGTAAGTTAGCCATTACAAGCAGCGAGATCAAGGCCGCTACAAACAAAAATGTCAGCTGCCTAGTTTTACTCTTAGCTTGGTCTTGGGCTTTGAAAAAGTTCATAAAGCATTAGCCACCATTAATTTGTTGTGCTTTTCAATTTTTGCCAGTTACTGTCAATTATCCCTTTAAAAGGAAATTTTAGGTGCTGCTTGAATAGCAGCAGAGTCCTCAAATTCTAATAGTTGCGCATCGCTAGGGTGCCCAAAGGTTGCAGCAACCAGCACGGATGGAAACGAACTGCGGTAGGTGTTGTATTCGGTGACTTGGTCGTTAAATGCTTGCCGTGCAAAGGCAACTTTGTTTTCGGTAGAAGTAAGCTCTTCAGTGAGTTGCATCATGTTTTGATTGGCTTTGAGGTCAGGGTAGGCTTCCATAACAACGTTCAGTCGGCTCATGGCACTGCCTAGTATACCCTCTGCGCCAGCAAGTTCTTGGATAGCTGCGCCATTGCTGGGATCACCCGCCGCCGCCGCAAGGCCAGCAGAGGCGTCATTGCGTGCATTGATTACTGCTTCTAAGGTATCGCGTTCATGTGCCATATAAGCCTTAGCTGTTTCCACCAGATTGGGAATAAGGTCGTAGCGCCTTTTGAGCTGAACTTCTATTTGAGAAAAACCATTCTCTTGGCGATTTTTCAGTGCGATAAGTTGGTTGTAGATGGCGACTAGCCAAAACGCCACCACTGCGACAACTACGAGCAATATAATTATTTCCATGACGACAATCCTATTTGGCAGTTATGACTCGTATGATGAGGTTAGCTCGGGGAAATGCAACCAGCATTTGTTCAAGAGGACTATTGATGGGATGCCTGGCAGAGGTTGCCCAGGAACCTGTTTGTATACGTTTGTCGGGGTTTAGTAACACAACTAGGCAGGCTGCTTTAGCTTTAATCGGACCGTATGGTTCTAAAGCGCTTCTTCCTTTTGATGAGAGAAGTGTAAACAGGAAATGCCAGTGATAGATAATCTGATGGCGTATCACGCTATATCAAATTTATTCACCTATTCTCGGTAATGATTTGGAGTGTGAGCGCAGTGGGTGCTTGTGTTCAATAATTTCTCGACACACTATTTAACGTAAAAAAGATCCGCAAAATATGGAACTGCAGTGCTGTTTGATTGGAGCTTATGAGCAATTTGATACAACCGGCGTACCCAAACACATTGCGTTCCCCGTGATGTTAGATACTGGATTTCCTATGTTTTTGATGGAGAGGTAGACAACAGATAATGCTTGGAGTTGGCTAAATTGATGGTGTTGTTGTCGGTTTTTTTATTACTCTAGAAATTTTGAACGTTTGGATATCTCATGTGTTGTGAATCAGGATTTTAAAATACCGTGAGAATGATATGAATAGTTAGGAGAAGGACCAAGCATTGCATTGGCGGTTTCTGAAACGGTGTCACCTCGGGCGGGCATTAGTATTTCGCTGGTTATTTTTTTAGCAGTGGTTAAGTCGGTGTTCTAGTAGGCTATGACAAAGTGCGAGACAAAAACGATCTCCCAGAGGAAAAACTATGTCCGCGGGAGGAAGAGATTCTCGAGAGTGGCGTAGAGACCAGAATGCGTGGCAGGTAAAAGACGGTGAGCGCATCTAGAGAAATCGATTGCGCGACCGAATTATTCCGGCCGCGCTGACTTCAGGCAAAGTAGCTAATCAGGTAAGCCCAATACCCGCTTGGCGATTACATTCAACTGTACTTCGCTGGTGCCACCCTCAATGGAGTTGGCTTTAGATCTTAGCCACTGCCGCGTAGTGCCTATTTCCTTGTTGGAAAAGGCGTCTCCACTCCAGCCCATAGCCTGGGTCCCCATAATTTCTAGCATGCGCTCATATTTGCGTTTATTTTGTTCTGTGCCATAGAACTTGAAGATAGACGCTAGGTTGGCGTCGGCTTTACCAGCTTTAGCTTCTTCTCCGGCACGCGCCATAGTCAACTGAAAGGCTTTGTCGTTGATTTCTTGTACGGCTACTTTTTCTCTTATCGCAGGGTCTGCAATGCGGCCAGCTTCTTCGCCAACATAGGCTTTTGCTATGTCATGTAGTTTGCTAGACGAACCGCCCAAGGCGCTGTTGCCACCAATGCCTGAGATCATTTGGCGCTCATGTTGCAATAAACGCTTGGCGATGCCCCAGCCTTTGTTTAACTCGCCGACTAACTGAGCTTTTGGCACTCGCACATCGTCGAAGAAGGTTTGGCAAAAGGGCGACGCACCGCTGATTAACTGGATTGGCGACGTACTCACCCCTTCACTGGCCATATCGAACAATAAAAAGCTGATGCCTTCGTGTTTTGACACCTGCTGATTGGTACGCACTAAACAAAAAATCCAGTCCGCTTCATTGGCGTATGAGGTCCAAATCTTTGCGCCATTGATTAAGTAATGGTCACCTTTGTCCTCGGCTTTGGTTTGTAAGCCCGCAAGGTCGGAGCCAAAGTTGGGTTCTGAATAGCCTTGGCACCAGCGGATTTCTCCTCTGGCGATTTGCGGTAGGTAGTGTTTCTTTTGTTTTTCTGTTGCGAACTCCAGCAGTGCTGGTCCCAGCATCCATATACCAAAGCTCTGAAGCGGCGAGCGCGCTTGGATGTGGGCTAATTCTTGTTGCAGAACTTTGTCTTCGTCTGCCGTTAAACCGCCGCCACCATATTCGGCGGGCCAACGTGGCACGGTCCAGCCTTTCTCCGCCATACGCTCTAACCACAGTTTAGAATCTTCATTGACCCACTGCTGATTGCGTCCACCCCACACCGTTTCTTGCTCGGGCATTGGTGTGCGCATCGAGGCGGGGCAGTTGGTCTCTAGCCAGCTTCTAGTGTCTGTTCTGAAGTTCGATAAATCGCTCACAGCGGATTCCTCAATTTTGTTTTTCTTAGCTAGCGGGTATTTAAGCAGAGGCCTGCATGGAAGCAAAGGCCTCTCCACAAGGGAATAATCCTATTGGACTCGCATTCTTGCAAGGCGCTACTGTCAGACATGGCTTAACCCAAGCGCCGAGCTCTCTAATTTTTGTGATACTTTACGCTATGATGGCTTTTGAAAGAAAATAATAAGGCTGCACGATCATGGCAGAAAGTTCTGGGGAGCACTTTGACGGTGCAGCTTTTCGTCAAACAATGGGCAATTTTTGTTCCGGGATAGTCATCGTCACCGCAAATTTTGAAGGCGCGCCAGTTGGCTTTGCGGCTCAGTCATTCGTCTCACTGTCGCTAGACCCCCCTTTAGTTGCCTTTTGTCCTGGCAAAACCTCTTCCAGCTGGCCAAAAATCCGTTCCAGTGGGGGTTTTTGTATCAATATTTTGGCAGTCAGCCAAGCCGATATTTGCGCCACTATGGCGCAACCTAGCGTCGATAAATTTGCCACAGTTGAATGGCGTAAAGGTTTGTCGGGCGCGCCCATATTGGCCGGAGTATTAGCGCATATCGAATGTGATTTAGAGGCGGAACACGATGCTGGAGATCACACAATTGCCGTTGGCCGTGTTCGCCACTTCGAATCTCTTCACGGTCAAGGTGAGCCTTTGCTTTATTTCCGCAGTAAGTACGGGGCTTTTTCTGAAAATACATAGGCGGCACTCACAAAGCGGCAAATCTCAAGTCTCACCGCTTTGTCATGTGTGGCTGTAGCGCTTTCCAAAGCACCCAAGCTTCCTCTATTTAGGTAGTGCTCTTGCGCTTATTTTATCTAGGGTGCAAGTGCTTCTAAGCACTCCCAGTGGAGGTCACCAAATACGCCATTTGGATTTACCGGCTGTATGCATACGTGATCTGCACCAGCGTCCATGTGCTCTGCTATGCGTTCTTTGATTGCGTCTACGTCGCCATAGGCAAACGTCGCATCGATAAACTTGTCACTGAGGTTGTCGATATCACTTTCGTTCAAACCCATGCGCAGCCAGTTATTACGGTAGTTGGGTAGTTTGTTATAAATCGACGCCACGGGCCTTGCGAGCTCTCGTGCCTTAGCCGTGTCGGTTTCCAGAATGACTTTTTGTTCTACACATAGCAGCGGTCCTTCACCCAAAATGTCTCTAGCCATTTTGGTGTGAACGGGCGAGGTGAAGTAGGGGTGCGCGCCATCAGTATTAGTTTTTGCCAATTCAAGCATCTTTGGGCCTAGGGCCGCTATGAGTGTTGGCGGTTTGTCAGCTGGAGCAAAGCCGTTGTATGGCGCTGTGGCCATACGCTCGAGATAAGTGCGCATGGTGGCTAGTGGTGGGCCGTACTCTAAACCCCTTACACCCTCAACTAAGGGCTTGTGGGAAACGCCTATTGCTAGGGCAAAGCGGCCGCCAGATTGTTCCGCCAATGTTTTTTGTGCAGCCGCGGTAACGCCGGGTTCACGATTATAGATGTTCACAATACCCGTAGCTAAGTTGAGCTTTTCGGTATTTGCCATTAACCATGAAGAAGAAACTAACGGGTCTTTGCCCACTGTTTCAGGGAGCCATAATGTGCCATAACCCAACGCTTCCAAGCGCTTTGCCGCGGTTGCGCCGTCTGCGGCTGACATACCGTCGAAAAAATACCAGACTCCAAGTTTGCCTAAATCCATATCCTGTCTCTCCATTAATTGTTCGTTTGTTAAAGTTCGCTTCTCAACATGCGGTTGTGCAGATTTACACCTTCTCGCTCGATTTACTTAGAGGCCTATATCTATTTACCTTTAAAGAGGCCTGGTCGTCGTTCGTTGACCGCGCGAATGCCCTCATAAGCATCCTCTGTGGCGCGCAGCCATTGTTGTTCGGCAAGTTCGTGGACCGTGGCATTTGCTACCGCTTTAGCCAAACCCTGACGCATTGTTGCTCTTACGGATTGCATTGCAAGCGGTGCATTTTCTGCCAACTCTGACGCTAGTTCTATTGCCGCATTGTGCAGTTCATCTTCAGCCACTACTTCATCGACAAGCCCCACGGCTAGTGCTTCTTCAGCATTAATGCGTCGCCCAGAAAGCAATAGTTTAGCTGCATTTTGATGACCAATTAAGCGAGGTAGCGTAACTGAAATACCAAACCCTTGGTGCAAACCCAGTTTTACGAAGTTAGCCGCAAAGCGTGCTTTGGGACTTGCCACGCGAAAGTCGGCAACACAGGCTAGGCCAAATCCGCCTCCAATTGCAGGGCCTTGAATCGCAGCAATGATAGGTTTTTTGTTTCTAAATAGACGAATTGCTTCAGAATAGATTTTTCCAGTGGTGTTCTGGAAGCCTTCCTCTGTAAACTGCGGGCTGTGGACGCTATCTCTTTGTCCGTTGCCAAAGTTTGCTCCCGCACAAAATGCTGTGCCGGCAGAAGTTAGGACGACTACTCGGCACTGCGGATTTCTATCAGCATGGTCTAAAGCATCAGCTATTTGTTTTATAAGGCTGAGATCGAAAAAATTGTATGGAGGTCTTTGGATCTCTATGAAGGCGACAAAGTCGTCTAATCTGACCTCTATATCGGCATATTCATTTTGAGCAGTCGTGCCGCTTTCTCCACTGGACATGATATATCTCTTTCAATTCGAGTGGGGATACTATCAAAGGTTTGCGATATCTGTGACAGGCGAAATACCGATTAAGACGAATAAAACTAATAGTGAGACTGAAGCAGGTCCTTCCTCCGACTTTTCTTCCAAAACATTAGAAGGGTCGAAGCTATCAGTTCTGCCGGATATTGAAAAGCCTGCTGAATTTGAGCGTCCATCAATCTGGCAATTGGCGCTGCCGAGTATTCTTGGCAATTTGAGTTATACCATTGTCGGCATGGTGCAAACTAAATTTGTTGGTGAGTTGGGCCCTCAGGCTTTGGCGGCTGTGGGCGCTGGCCAGCGTGTGATGTTCGCTATGTTGGCCATCTTAATGGCTGTTAGTGCTGGTACCACGGCATTGGTCGCTCGGGCTTGGGGCGCTGGAGATTACGAGGAAGCTAGTCGCGTAACTATGGCGTCGCTGGTATTAGGTTGTGCTCTTTCACTGGTGGTTGCCACGCTCGGATTTTTCTTTGCCGGTTCTCTCGCAGGTGTTTTTGGCCTAGATGAACAAACCTTAGCTATGGCCACCGAGAATATTCGATTGTTGGCCTTTTTTAATGTGGCCTTTGCTGGAATGCTGATTTTAGGCGCTGCCCTTCGTGCGTCTGGAGATGCTTGGACACCGTTATGGATCAGTGGTGGCGTAAATCTGATCAACCTACCCTTGCTTTATGCTTTTATTTTCGGACATTGGGGTATGCCACAAATGGGTGTTGCTGGTGCTGCTGCTGCTGCTGGTATTGCATTTACCATTGGTTCTCTTGTGCAGCTTACCCTTTGGGTGAAACAAAAGTTTCGCGTGCGCCATGTGGTTAATGGATGGTGGCGTAAAGCACGCCTGCGTCAGTTGCTGGACATTGGCTATCCTGCCGCCCTTGAGCAAGGCGTGTTTCAGTTGGGTTTTTTCATCTTTTTGATTGTTATCGGTAAAAACTATGGCACCGAAGCATTTGCGGCATACAACATAGGCGTAAATATTTTAGCTGTGTGCATGACTATTGGCTTTGGTTTTTCCATTGCGGGGTCTACGTTGGTGGGTCAGCACTTGGGTGCAAAAGATTTTGAAGGTGCCGCTCGAAGTGGCTGGCGTTCACTATGGCTCGCTGTGGTATCTATGGGTTCGGTGGGCTTATTAGTGATCGCCTTTGCGCAAGAATTGGCCGAATACTTTATTGGCGATGGCGCGCTGACCGTGACCTACACCGTACAATTTATCTACGTTCTTGGCGCAATGATGCCACTGTTGGCGGTGGAATTTGCGATTGGTGGCTCTTTGCGTGGCGCGGGGGACACCCGCTTCCCGTTAATAACCACGATACTTGGGTTGCTGGTAATGCGCTGTGGGCTGGCCGCTATTGCAGCCTATCTGGGCGCGCCGGTGATTTGGGTTTACGCGGCGCTGATTGGTGATTACGTGTTAAAAAGTATTATGTTGATCTGGCGCTTTCGCCAGGGCCGTTGGAAAACCATTGTGCCAAATTCGTATAACAGCGGTTGACGGTGGACAAAGCTTAGCTGTTGTTTCGAGCAGCGGCGCGAATGACCGAGGACGTGATGTCATTGCGGTATTGGCTTACCGGGACTCCTTGGCAAAGCTGCGCAAGCGTTGGCGGTAGATCCAGGTCTTCTAAGGTGATAAAAGCCCCACCTGAAAGGCGCCCAAAAACTAAAAATTGAGTTTCGAGGTTAGCCAGTGCTTGCAGCGCCTTTTCGCGCAACCTCTCATCATTTGCATAAAATCTCACTTCGCCAATGCGCGCAAGCGTATCGGTACCTAAGGCGAATGTTGTGCCAGGAAATGCAGCCGCTTTTGCCGAAAAATTGCTTAAATTCGTGAGCCAAACGTCGTGATTTTTGATTTTTTCAAGGCGCTCACCAGCGCTTAAAAAGTCTATGTCCGGTTTGTCGGCATTACGCAGGGTTAACTCAAATGCGCCAGTCAGTCCGGTAATAGACTCGGCGACGTTAAGCATCTCCTCGTGGCCTTGGTGTATCGGGTTAAAAGAGCCGGGAAGCAATAATTTGCCATCATGATCTCCAGTGCACCAAGTATGTGGCGAGGTCTGAAGCAGCGGTTGCCATTTTGTTTTTGCAATTTGACTTTTAGTTTCTATACCCAATTCGGCTAAAACATTGGTACTGATAGCAGCCTTAGATGAGTTCAGTAGGGCTCGGTCAATACTCTCCCAAAATGCCAGAGTGAGCTGTGCTTCTTGTTCTTGCCTAGAATTTAGGGTGTTTAGCAACAGACTAAATGAGTGGGTGAATTCGGCTGCTTGAATGGCCCAGTGGGCCCGGGTTTGACCTCTCTTCTCTCTATTGGTCACCAGACTTGCGCTGGCACCAAAACCGAAAATTTTGCCATCTGCGAGCGCGTTGGCCTTCTTGTAGCCCGCCATGGCCAGTGCGCGAGCCGTAGCCGTAGCGACAGCCTGCTCTGGGGCCTTGCCTAGCAATTGAGCTAACGATTTTTCTGCGTAGGGAACGGTGGCTTCCAATACAGTATTCGACGCGCCGGGCACGTCTAGCAACTGACTGATTAAAGACGCGCCGCCACCCGTAATGTAAAACACCCCTTGCCAGGACGAGGCGTGTAGTTTGAGAGCTAAGGCGGTCATAGACATCTGCTTTGGCTATTAGGCTAAAAAAGTTTTTACGCGTTTCACAAAGTCGTCTAACTGATCGTGATGCACCCAGTGGCCAGCATCTGTGAAGGCTTCCACCTCAAGCTCACAGTTGAAGCTCTTGGTGCGGCCATCTGCAATTGGATCAGACGCCCATGACTCTAAGCCACGCACCAACAGCGTGGGGCATGTGATGTCGCCATACAGTGTGGCCATCTCGTCGAATGGTACGCCTATGGGCGCGAAGTTCCTTACATAGTTGTCGAACTTCCAACTGAATGTGCCGTCTTCGTTTTGATTGCTGCCGTGAATGGTCAGGTGCCTTGCTTGATCCTCAGACAAGTGAGGGTTTTCTGTCTGCATTCGCTGGAATGCTTCTTCTAGAGTCTGATAGCGACGAGGCAGACGTCCTGAAGATTTACGCAGGTCATTCATCCAGTTGTGTAAGCGTTTGCTGATGGGTTGGTTGAAGCGCTCTTCGATCATTTTGGGTGGTGGTCCCATACCTTCAATGGCCACTAATTTGTTGACTTTTTCTGGGTGCAGGGCGGTATATAGCGTAGAAATAGATCCACCCAATGAATGGCCAATAACGGTCACCGGCGACATTTGCTTTTGTTGCAGCAATTGGGCGATGTCATAAACGTAGTCAATTTGGCTATAAGAACCGCCTTCCATCCATTGGCTGTCACCGTGACCGCGCAGGTCCGGCGCAATAATGTGGTAATCGTGCCTAAAGTGCTCGGCCACCCAATCCCAATTACGGCAATGGTCTCGGCCACCGTGAATTAAAATCATCGGCGGTGCGTCGGGATTACCCCAATCGACATAATGCAGGCGCAGCCTTTGTGAGAAGTAAGTATGTGAGGTTGGCCCAAGCGTGGAGGTCATTTGAATTCCGTTTTCCTAGCTATTCATGGATTTAGTATAAAACACGTTGGCATGATCTGCCTCACGCTTTAACTAACTTGATCGTTTCTATTGATTTAGTGCATGTTCTTTGGCAAGTACTCTTATGCTGGATTGGCGCGCTATGACCGCTTCAATTATAAATCCTAAGATCAGAATAAAGGTTGCGATGATGTGATTGAGCAAACCCAAGCTAAAGAAAATTTGTGCAGATAAGTAGATGCCAATCACGCGAATAATGCTGCCGTAGGCCATGCCGCCGGTTTTTCGGCTCATCATTAGGCGGCTATGAAAGAAGTTGCGATAGATAATAATTGCCGGCATGAGGCACATAATTAGCGATACGTCTCTGGCAATGTTGACCAAATCGCTAGGGAGACCCATCAGGTCTGCCCAGAGGATAGTTGACAACGGCGTAAGAGCAAATATAAGCATCATGGCGGTTATACCAAGTGTCACTAGGGTAAGGAATTTTTTCTTTTGTTCAATATCGTCAAAACCAAAAGTGATGAAAAAGTGACGGAATTGATTAGCTGCTTGTTGGAAGATCATGCTGAAATCAAAAGCGACGCGCAAGGCCGCAATAGCCAATATACCGTCGGGCGCCCGCGCGACAAAAGCAAAGAGGATAGGGCGGCTTAGGGCAAACATGACGCCGGTTGTAGATACGGGAACAAAGAAGTAGAGCAACTCTATATAAGTGACATGTTCATGTTCAGGTTTTTCTGGCGGTACATACAAGTGGTAGCGCGCATACAACAAAAGACCAATAAATAAAATTACGCCGACGGTTTCTGCGCCAACGACCACATAGACCGGTTCGGCGCCTGCAGCAAAACCCAGTAACAGCGTAATGACCACAGCGCCTAAATAGATGAAATTAAACATAGTCATCCACCCAGTCAGGCGCGACTGCACTAATAACCCCGAGTAATAGTGGCGTTGGCCGTTAAGTACTATCAGCGGACACATCAGCGCAAGGTAATGGGTTACCCGCGCTACAATGGTGGCCTCGATACTGAATATATGAGCGATGAGCTGCGCGCCGACCTCTGTGGATGCAATAAACGCAAGTGGCAGCATTATGCAGAAGCTGATAATGAGTACAAACAGCCATGAACGCTGGGTTGCCACCACGCTGCGGGCATAGACATTAGAGAGCTGGGCAATGAATTGCATGCCGGCATTGAATGTCCCAAACACTCCATAGGCTAATGCAAGTACCGCTAGTTCGGTTACCGCTTCCGGATACCGAGCTAACGTTGCATTTTGGAATTGTAGCGAGAGCACCATGCCCACGCCGGTTAACGCCAGCGGCCAATAGAACTTCCAGTAGGTGTGCATATAAAAGCCATTGAAAAGGACCAGCATTATATGCCGATTAGGCCGGCGTGCGGCATTAGGTGCACTGAATGCTTTTGCTTGGCCTGTTCGATTGAACAGGCTACTTTTAGACTAGGGCAGAAAGAGGAGCTGTTGGTTATTGCTGGAATACCAGGCTAAAGGTTACTGGCACGCTGTAGCTGATAGAGGGCAGGCCGGCTATGACA
>MDSY01099481.1_pt1 | contig 13679 bp, 18 predicted proteins | sample 811131 | NCBI WGS metagenome assembly MDSY01 (sample SAMN05326643, study PRJNA326480) | marine metagenome | isolation source: seawater | place: Atlantic Ocean: South West | collected 2010
ACTAACTTATCTCCATACTTATCGGCAATAAATCCCCATAACAGAGTTGCTGGAAAAGCTACAAATTGAACTAAGATCAATGCTGGAATAACATCTGTAGCTTCTAATTTCAGATTAAGCGCAAAGGGAGCTGCAAGATAAATAACAGTATGGGCTCCATCTATATATAAAAAGAAAGCTAAGAGAAATATAGATGCATTCTTATATTTTGATACTGATTTGATAGTATGGAATATATTTTTGATTGCATCTCTTACTAGTATGGTTTTTTTATATGGTTTTACTTTTTCTATAAAATTCTTTTGAATTGGTAACATAAAAATAAACCACCAAATAGAGACCATTAAGAATGAAATTTTTATAGCATCTTCGGATGAATTTAAGCCTATTTTCTCCCAAAATAAAAACATGCTGGCGTTGACTAAAAATAGAAACCCACCACCTAAGTAACCCCAGGCGTAGCCTTGATTAGAGACTATTGATAATTTATCCTCGGTAGTGATCTTGGTTAGAATTTTGTCATAAGGTATTTGGGCAACAGAAAAACAATAATTAGCTATACAAAAGAAAGCTAATGCATATATCCATGAGCCTGAATTTAGAGTTGAAAGTAGAGAGACAAAAAAGGCAGCAACAATAGTAAAAAAAACAAGAGATTTTTTTGTTGAATTATTTATATCTGTTATGGCTCCAATTAATGGTGCAGTAAACAATACTAAGATATTGCAAAGCGCTAAGGCCCATGATTTATATATGGTTGCTTGTGCCATTTCAATACCACTATCAAGTGCCCAATATTGAAGGTAAAAAACAGGAAAAAATCCGGCAACTACAGTTGTGGCAAAAGCTGAATTACCAACATCATAAGCAATCCAGGACTTTACATTTTTTGTAAATGTTTTATTAGTTGAGGTATTCAAATAAAAGTTTTAATTATGTTTTGGATAGTTTATATGAAAAATTGTCTTGTAAATGCATAATTTTTTGATATATTTTTTGAAGGGAGGATACATAATGGACGATAATTCAACTATTAAACAAGGTGGATACTTTGTTGTTGGTATAGGAGTAATAGTATTTTTATTAGGCTTGGGGGCTTATTTATTTTACTAGCCTGGTGGCCAACTAAGAGATCTGCCGGAGAGCAAATGTAGGTGAAGATGAAATACGCTTTGACCTGCTTTTGCTCCATTATTAATTACAATTCTAAAGGTGTCATCTAGGCCTAGTTGATCAGCCACCTTACCTGCAACCAACATTAAATGACCAAGAATTTTTTCATCAATAATAGAAGCGTCAGATAGTTTTGGAATTACCTTTTTAGGAATAATCAATAAATGAGTTGGAGCTTGTGGCTGGATATCCTTTACCACAATAGACAAATCATCTTCATACACTATATCCGCTGGTATATCTCTATTGATGATTTTTTCGAATAATGTTTCTGTCATAAATACTTAGAAAGATCTAAAAACTCTAAATCCAATATAAAAGATTGCTGCGGTCATTAGAATTGCTAATGTCACAATAAGAAGATCTCTTAGAGTTTGTAATAATCTTCCCTGTCTTCCTGCACTGACAAGTTGAGATAGAAGATATGCAATTGCAATTGTGCTTACTACTAATATAAAAATACTTAACATACTAAATTACCCTAAAATAAGGAGCCTACTCCTGTAACTAAAAATCCCAATGCAATTCCCCAACATATGCATGCAATAAGATCTGCTATATAAAATCTTACAACCTTTAGATCAGAAATTCCAAGCAAGAATGGAACTATTGGTCTTACTGCTGGAATAAATCTGCCAAGAATTACAGTAAATGATCCAGTTTTATCTAAAAATTTTTGTGCCCTTATTATCATCTTCTGTCGCTTGACCATTACTTTTGTTGATAACAATTGTGGGCCTATGGTCTTCCCAAATAAGAAGCTACTCATGTCACCTAAATGCGCACCAATTATCGCAACTGGCACAATATAAACAATAGATAGAAGTTCTGTATTATAAATAAAAATGCATATAGAAAATAAAATGGCGCTAGAGACCACTACTCCAGATAAAACAAAAGATTCAAGGAAAGCAAAAAACAATATTATCATCCATGCATATTCAGCATTAGTATTTAAATATAACTCTACTTTTTCAAACATAAAAAAATTTTAATTTATATAGATCTCATTTTACTTTATTTATGTGCTTGGCATATAGTTAGGCATAAATAATTATTAATAAGCATATGATTGAAGAATTTAGTATCCATGTATCTAATGAGAAGATAGATTATTTAAGAAAAAAAATAGAACTGACGAGATGGCCTGATGAAATTAATGATGAAAATTGGTCTCATGGAACTAGTCTTACCTTCTTAAAAAAACTTTCTAACCATTGGTTGAATAATTTTAATTGGCGTGATCATGAGCAAAGACTTAATGACATAGGAAGTTATAAATTTAAATCAAAGTCAGGGTTAAAAATACATTTTCTTCATTCAAAATCATATAAATCTAATGGCATGCCTTTGTTATTAACCCATGGATGGCCTGGAAGTATTCAAGAGTTCCTAAAGATTATTCCTATTTTACAAAAGCAATCCTCAGTCCCATTAAATATAGTCTGTCCATCACTTCCTGGTTTTGGTTTTTCAGATAAACCTACAGAAAGCGGAATGAATTCAGAGGAAATTGCAAAGATACAGCATGAGCTGATGATGGGATTGGGTTATACAAAATATGTTGTACAAGGGGGTGACTGGGGAGCAACAGTAAGTAAATGGATGGCTGAACTTTATCCAGAAAACTGTATTGGTATTCATTTAAATTTAGTAATAGCATTTCCTCCCTCTGGTAAAAATCCAATGGAGGGAGTTACAAGCAATGAGCTAAAGTTAATCGATAACTATGAGAAATATAAATTACATGGCTTTGGTTACTATGAAATACAGAAAACTAAACCTCAAACTCTAGGATATGGTTTGAACGACTCTCCCATAGGTCTTGCTGCATGGATTGCAGAAAAGTTTTATGGCTGGTTTGATGGTGAGGAAAATAAACTGGTAGTATCAAATGATGAAATTTTGAGTATTATTTCTTTGTATTGGTTTACGGAGTCAATAACCTCTTCAACAAGACTATATAAAGAGAATGGTGATTTCGGTTTTTCTTTTAATAATATATCTCAACCAATGGCTGGAGCTATATTTAAGAGAGATATTATGCTTCCTCCAAGAATTTGGGCAGAAAAAATTTATAAGGTTATTCAGTGGAATGAGTACGATGGTGGTCATTTTGCTGCCTTAGAGAAGCCTGAAATCTTAGCAAAAGATTTAATAAATTTTATTGATAAGCTAGAGGTCTAATTTCTTAATTAAATCTTGTAAAGAGAGATATTTAAAATTCTCTTTACTCACATTTTGCTCTCCAGTATTCTTACCATCTTGAACAACCAGTATTCCACTTGGAAAATCTTTATTAAGGTAGGTATTAAGAATATCAATTCCATCAGTATCACTAACCCCATCTATTATTTCATTTGATATAACTGAGAATTTGTTGATGAAAGTATATGGGGCATTTCTTTGATAAATATTAAAAGTGCTGTTGCCTTGTGAAGATGCTATTAAATATCCATCTTTTTTATTAATTTTTAGTATTGATAGTCCTTCAGGATCCCCTGTTATATTTCCTTCCCTGGTATCAATAATCTCAGGTTTATTAAAATCAAGTTCGTTGAAAAGCTTATAAGCCCTTATAACCCCTCTTTCATTTTCTTCAGATATAAATAAGGTTCTATTCTCATCATCATATACGCAGCCCTCTGATTCATATGCATTTTCATTGTCAAAGGTTTTTATAAGTGAAAGAGAGTTATTTAAGTATTGCCATAGCTGGACTCTTGAACCCATAGCTTCGGTTACAAAGGCAATAATACCTAATTCTTTATCATGCCCAGCGCAGATTCCGTATGAAAGAAAGTTCGTTTTTACTGAGACATGAGACTTCTGTGACAGACTAAAGTTATTATTTAAGGATGCTTGATGAATTACCTCATCTGAATAAATCCAAAGATCAAGAGAATTATTTGTTCCATTTGATCCAAAAATAAAAGTTTTAAATTTATTTGTATTTGAATCTTTAAGAGATCTTAAATCAATATTATTTACTCTACCAGATTTAGAAAAACCTATCACCTGTCCCTTTAAATTATATGTATAAATGCCTCTATATTTATCAGTTCCAAAAATAATTGATGATTCCGGGGTTACCTTATTGAACCAAATAGCTGGATCATCAGCATTGCCATCTTCAGGAACTTGCGGCGTTTCAAAGGAAGCAGAAATAGATTTAATATCATTAGAAGAAATAGGATTAGATAAAATTAAAAAAAATATTGAAATTGTTAGAGATCTTAAAAACATTTATATAGTTTACTTAAATAAGTATCTATTATATGTATGAAAAATTAATTTGTATTATTTATTAATGTTAGTGATCTTTTTGTTAAAAATGTTACAGAGTTGTGTCTAACTAGTTATTTTTTAGTAAAGACGGTATCAATACGATATAAACTCATTGTATGTATGATTTAATTAATTCAAATTTCTTAATAACAAATATTTAATGAAAAGAACTAAAAATTACTTATTACCACTTGTCTTAATGTTTGCTTGTTTTGCAGATGCAGATAGTTCTTTTTATGCAAAGCTAAACATGAGTTTCATAGATGTTGACCAAGGCTCAAGAAAAGAGACAGATACGATAAGCAATGCATCTAGAATTGGTTTTAAATCAAAAATTAAAATATCGAACGACTTAAATTTTTTAATACAGATCGAAAATGAATTTGATCCAGCAGACGGCAAGGCTGATATAGGTAAAGTTTTTAAGCAAAGAAATACATATATAGGTTTATCAGGCAATTTTGGAAGAATATTTATGGGAACTCACGATACCGCTTTTAAACAATCTCAATTGAAAGTAGATCTATTTAATGACACACAGTCTGATATAAAAAAACTTTTTGTTGGCGAAAATAGAATGCAGGATTTAATCGGTTACACCTCTCCTGAGATTTTTAATGGGCTAAAATTAACAATAAATAATATTAAAACCTCAGAAAAGTCATATCAATCCTACTCATTTAATTATAAAAATAAAAAAATATCCACTTCACTTGGAATTGATACTGGCACTGAGGGCTTTAAAGGTAAAAGATTTACTGCTTTAATTCCTTTGCAAAAAACCACTATAGGATTGATGTATCAAACCTCTGAAGAGGATAAAATTTATAGAAGTCTATCGGGTCATGTTTTTAGTATTAAACACCAACTTACCAAAAAGGGCTCTCTCATGATACAAGATGCAAAGTCTGATATGAAAGTTATAAATGCTAAGCAGACTTCAATTGGCTACTCATACGATATAAACAGTATATTAAAGGTATATAGCACCCTTTCTAGATTTAAAAATAAATTACAGTCCGATGATGAAAAAATTATATCTATTGGCTTTGAAGTAAAACTTTAAATAGTATTTAATTTACTTTTCGTAACATATGTCCATAATTAATATATGGAACAACTTGGCAAACAAGAGAGAAGTAAAAAAAGAATTGAGGTAATACTTAAAACTGCAGAAACTATTCTTCTAGAAAAAGGACAGAATGCAATAACATTTGCCAATATATCAAAATACTCAGGGTTGAAGAGAACATCTACATACAAATTCTTTCCAACAACAGATTCGTTAAAGCTTTTGATGGTTTCTAGATATCTTGAGGAATGCGAAAATCAATTTGCAATCAAATCAAGCAATATCAAGACTGAGCAACTGTCGGTAGTGGTTTTACGAACAGTGGAAATACTTTTTGAATTCTTTGATGAGTCAAAAGCTGCGCAGTTATTAATATTAAAAAATACGATAACCCCATCAACTCCTTCAAAATCTATTCATGGATTGTCTTCAAAAATGCAGTCTTTTATTGAATTAAATATTGCTTTGCCTCAAATGTTTAATAAAGATGGGGTTTTTAGAGTGAATACTCAGATAATACTCTCTATATTTGCTTTAAATACTAAGGAAAGTGGGAGCCTTAATGAAGTTGGTAAAATTGAAGCTCACAGAGCAAGTCACGCATATCTTTTAAACTGGGTGAATCAAAATAGTTAATCTTTATATATAGAAATCTTTTTCGAATAAAGTTCATGGAAAGTTTTAACTGCTATTGAATCTGAAACTCCCCATTTAGTTGATTTAATTTTTTTAATATTTAAGCTATTTATAATTTTTATATAGATATCTAAGGCGTGATCTATTACATCTGCCCTATCTTCTGCTAAATTATAAACTTCCTTTTTTTCATCGACATTCATACCCTTCAACTTATCTGATTTTTTAATGAATACTGAAGAGGACATAATTTTAAGCTTGTTTAAATTTAAAAAAGATTTAATACTTCCGCCCAGGCCAATTAAAGTATCTACATCAGACTGTTTTTTTAGCCATGAATTTAATCTATTCCATTCATCTGAATCATCTTTATGCAACATTGATCTTAATGCTCCAAGCTGAAAAGACTGAATAATATGCTCACCGTTTTTATAAATATAAACCTCAGTACTTCCGCCACCAACATCAACATAAATTTTATTTGTATTAGACTGTGCCTTCGGATGAAGGCGAATTAGCTTTGCCTCTTCAAGGCCTGATATTATTCGAATAGGATGTTCAATTTTATTTTCAACATATCTTCTGGCTTTTTCAGAATTTTCTGTGTCTCTAAAAGCACTTGTCGCAACGATCTCATACATTTTAATATCATTTTTATTGAAATTCTTTTGGTATTTTTTGAGAGTCTTAACAAGTTCGTCAAGTTTATTTTCGGATAGAAAGCCTGTTTTAAAAACCTCAGCTCCAAGTCTTATAGGGGACCTGATACCCTCAACAAATTCTATAGAGGTTGGGCTAGTGTCAAATACTTTTGATTTAATGGCATTAGTTCCAATGTCTATTGAAGCTATTTTCATTAGGTGTCATCGCTATATTTTGTGATTATCATGAACTGTTCATAGGTCATATTTTCAAATTTAACACCTTCAATTGATGCAGAATAATTAGATAACCCTTTAGACCATACCGCTGGTTTTAGAATTTTCTTGTTCTCGTAATCTGTCTTGATGAGCAAGTATCTTAGTGCTGTTAGCCTACCAATCATTTTATTATTTGAATTGATGGAAATCCATGGAGAGTTATCGGGCGCAGTTTTGCTAAACATTTGTTCTTTATAAAGTGTGAAAGCATCCCATTTAGTAACAATTTTTTCATCGTTTTTTGAAAGTTTCCAATACTTAAGTTGTGAATTCTTTCTTGCGTTCATTCTTCTTTCTTGCTGATCTTTTGTTAGCGAAAAATAAAACTTAGTAAGCTCTATGCCATCTGCTATATGCTCACTTTCCCAAAGGTTAACTCTCTTCATAAATCTTCTATATTGATTTTCAGTGCAATATCCCATAATTGGTTCAGTTATTGCTCTTGTATACCAAGATCTATCTAAGAATGAAATTTCTCCAGAGTTTGGAATAACTTTGTTCCATCTTTGGAACCAATGAGATGATTCCCATTTAGATGGAATGCCAAGTTGAACATAATTAAAATTATTTGGTCGAAGGTATTCAGAAAAGAATTTAATTGCTGAACTTTTTCCCGCCGTATCTCTTCCTTCAAAGACTATACATATTTTTCTATTATTTTTAATAACATCCTCTTGGAGCTTTAGTAACTCAATTTGTAGACGTCTTTTTTCTAAAGCATAGGCTTTTGCATCTAGTCTTTTATATTCCGTTTGATCTAAAGCAATTAACATAAGATATTTTTTTTAAGGTTTCTCCAAATAATAATTCACTAAAAAGTATAAATTTCTTCACATAATTGTCACAACTCGAAGGTCTAATGGATACATACAAAATATATTTAATTACATAAAATATGGAAAACTTATTTCTCGACCCAACTCTAATACTAATTATAGCTGCCTTTGCTGGTTTTTTCATGGCCTTTGGTATTGGAGCAAATGATGTTGCTAATGCTATGGGCACATCAGTTGGTAGCAAAGCTATAACATTTAAACAGGCTATATTTATAGCAGCTATTTTTGAATTTTTAGGGGCCTATCTTGCAGGCGGTGAAGTTACTTCTACAATAAGAAAAGGTATTGTTGATCCAGCTTTATATGCTGGCAAAGAAAATATGTTTATTATAGGTATGATGTCAGCTTTGTTTGCAGCTGGCACTTGGTTGTTAATAGCAAGTATTAAAGGATGGCCTGTATCAACTACTCACTCTATTGTTGGCTCAATAGTAGGTTTTGTAGTCATTTCTATGGGGTTTGAGGCTGTATCTTGGGGTAAAGTTGGGACTATCGCTGCTAGCTGGGTTGTATCACCTGTTATTTCAGGAGCAATGGCCTTCTGCTTATTTATAAGCGCTAAAAAATTAATTCTAGATAGGAGAAATCCCGCTCAAGCAGCCGTGTCTTTAATTCCAATATATAGTTTTTTTGTTGCAATTATTATTGGCTTAGTTACTGCAAGAAAAGGCTTAAAGCATGTTGGATTACCTTTAACAGATAATGAGATTTTCCTTGTTACTCTTGGGTTTGGTTTGCTTGTAGCAATAATCACTTCAATCTTATTAAACTTTAATAAAGAAAAAATAAAAGAGCATGGAGTTGAATCAGCTTTTGCAATTCTTATGATAGTAACTGCATCAGCAATGGCATTCGCACATGGCTCAAATGATGTAGCAAATGCAATAGGTCCAATGTCAGCAATAATTAGTGTTGCCTCAGAGGGGGCTATTGGGGCAAAGTCAGCAGTAAGCCCTTGGGTTCTTTTAATTGGTGGGATAGGTATAGTATTTGGATTGGCAATGCTTGGCGGAAGAGTGATTAAAACGGTTGGCAGTAAAATAACATCACTAACACCTAGTCTAGGATTTTCTGCAGAAATGGCAGCTGCATCTACTGTAGTAGCAGCTACTTACATTGGTTTTCCTATTTCAACCACACATACATTAGTTGGTGCGGTTATTGGAGTTGGATTGGCTAAAGGAGTAGCCCATCTTGATTTCAATTCAATTGGGAGAATAGTTCTTTCTTGGGTTATAACAATACCAGCAGGAGCATCGCTTACAATTCTCTTTTATGTCTTGTTAAGATTTTTTGAAACTCTTATGACTGTTGGGATATAAAATTAATTTGAAGTAACTTTTACCTGGATTACGTTGTTTTTATTAAGATAATCAATACCAATAATCTCTAAATCAGTCTTATTAGAAATCTCATCTATAAATTGCACTGAGGATCCAATGCTGAATGTTGTGAAGGTTATTTCAGTAATGTCGTTATCTTTTTTTATGTCTAAGTTTTTTATAAGTTCTGATAGGTTTAGTTCAGAACTAATTGTTTTAAGAAGTAAGAGATCTATCACTTTCCCTTTTTCTGAATTGTTAAGTATTGAAGCTCTTAAATAAACATAGTTATAGTTAGATTTTTCTTTATCTAAATTTTTAACTGAAAAATTATACTGATTAAAAATATTTAAGGTAATAAAGCCAACCAATGATATCGCTAATAAGATAGCTGTTACTATCAATAAATTGACTTCTCTAGATTGAAGTTGGCTAAAAAACTTATTCATTACCTATACCTAAAATTAACTTTCCATTAATAAGTCCATCTAGTGAGACTGTGGAATCATCTATAAAGACGACATTAAATTGAGTTGATAAAGTTTTAATAAATTTATACTGAAGCGATGGCATGTCATTTATCATCAATTCAGCAGATTGATTTTTTAAATCTATTTGCGCGCTCTTAAAGTACCTATTATCCAATTGATCTAAAAAATTTAAATTGGGTATGCCTGTTTTTAATGAAGTCATTTGATCAGGAGCTTGTTTAATTATTTCATCAATTTGAACTCTTGGTGCCACCACCCTGTTAATGTCTTTATTTATAGATTTAAAAATATTAAAAGTTGCTGATTTATATAAAGCAGCGTTGGTATTATTTTGATATATAAGCAATTTAGGCGATCCAATCAATATCAATAAAGATAACAGACATATACCTAGCTGACTCTTGGTGAAGTTAAATTTATTTTTTATATTATTAAAGGAAAAAGTAAATTTAAAGAAATTTGGTAGGAAAGAAAGATCTTTGTGTAAAAACTCATCAAAAGAAATGTTTTTATTAAAGGTTGATGAGGGAAATGTTTCACTAAGAAAAGTGTTACTACTATATATCAATGGCTCAAAATCAGGCTTGGTATTAATTAAAACCTCAACATATTGTTTTAATGAGTCCTCACTAACACTAAAGCCAGTTCCATCTGAATATGAGAATATAAATTTATAGCCTATTTCAAATATTTCGTCTGCCCCACGAGAACCTAATAGAGAATGCTCTGGCATTAAATAGATATTAGAATTTAGATTTGTTAGATTGCCATTAATCATATCTAATGATGATTTATTTAATACAAAGCCATTATCCTCATGAAATAGAAAGCTATTATCAGAAACTTGGCCAACAAGATTTAAGTCTATGTCAGATACAAAGTTTGCTAAGTTTATTTGAGGCGGCAAATCTGAATTCTGAATAAATTTATAAGAGCTAACAAATGAAGATGAAATTAAAAAAATTAAAGTATCATTTATTGATAGATCAGGTAACTGATTTAAGTTATCGATGTTATTTACTAAAAAATTATTTTTTTCAAAAGAATATAAATCAATTGAGTCAAAAGAGTCATTCAGTGAGTGTGCTATAAATATATTCATTTAAATACCATTATAGATTCTTGAAACAATATAGCTATTTTTATTACTTTCGTAAAAAATTTTACTAGTTGATTGTGAAGAAAAATCTTCAAATTTTATATTTGTTTGCAAATTAAATGATGTTGAATAAAAGGAAATTTTTCCAGTGGGTGATGAGAAGTCTTTACTTGGAAACATTTCTTCGAGCATGCCCATATTTTGAACACCCTCTTCTGGCAAGGAATCAATAATGTACTCAGCATCAGCATTAGCAATATTAGGAAAGATAGAACTTAACAAGACTGAATCACTTATATCAAGAGTATTAATATTGAATGAAACTTCTTTATTATTACTTGATGCACAGAAATGATTTTTAAATATTAGCCAATCTGCTTTTCTAATACCAGGCAGCCCCTTTAATTCGTCTATAGAAATAAATAATCTTTTCCCTGAATACTCTTTTGTACTATTTAAAGGTCCAGAGTAGTAATAGTCCTCCAGCCCATATGCTCTTGGATTTGAATCAAGATCAATCCAATCAATAATTTGATCAATTATTTCTTCAACTATACTATTATCAACTTCATATAAATCCATAATTTTTCTAAAAGACTTTATGGCATTGATATTTTCAACATAGTTGGACTCATTTTTTTTTACTAAAGTGTTTATATTAAAGCAGGATGAGGAGTCAGATACTTTTCCGACAATCAAACCTTTATCAGTTTCAAAAATTAGGTCATCGGTTAAAAGTGGGTTTAATTTATTTAGAACATTAGAATTAAACCTTAACTCGATATCAATTTTTTTAAGCGCTATAGATTCAACATTTCTAAAAATATTCAATGAGTTTGTTTGAAACTCGAGATATGCCGCTCTTTTTAAGGATATTAAGAAGTTATTACCAATCATCACAGCTATTGAAGATAATAATAAAACTATCAATAAAACTGATATTAAGACTACTCCTTTGTTTTTATTGTTATAGGGCATGAGGAATATTTGGCTCTATTAGCCATGTAAATTCTTTTTTATTGACTTTGAATTTCATCTTTATTAATAAAGGTATCTTTCTAGAAGTTTTAACACTTACAGGCCACATTTGATGCCACTTATTTTCATGAAAAAAACTAATACTTAGATCTGTAATATTTGTAATAATTATTGATTCTATGAAGTCCTCCTGATCATAAGGATTAGAGGAAAAGAACTGCCTTCTATACAAATTAGTTTCATCGAGTAAGTACTGAACTCTTTTTATAGGAGAGACTTCATTGGATAGTGATTTAATCCTCGTATTAAAGGTAAAGCCTTGAGAGCCCTCTTCAGCTATAAATGTTCCGTAATTCTGATTTCCATAAAAATCTCTAGATGTAATATTTACTATCTGTCTAATATCTCTTCTGAGGATACTTGAGGAAAGATTTAACTCTTTAATATTATTTAAGTGTTCTGAGGTCTGGCGTTCAGTATCTATTGATGATTGTAAGATATTGGTTGAAATCACAGCGATTATAGAAAGTATTACGAGTGAGACTAGAACCTCTATTATTGTGAAGCCACGATTATTCATTTACTAAATAACCATTAATCTTGTATGTGTATTGAGATGAGCCTTCAGCTTTTATAAGAATTTTATATTCTAAGAATTCTTTAGTCACACCAGTAAAAAAAGATTCCTCCCAAACCCAACTCTTTCCACCCATCATCATTTGACCATTTCTGTTGACTGGTTTTTTTGGTTTTTCTAATGTATTTATAAGGGCTATTCTATTATTAGCAACTTCTTTTGCTAAGTAGTGATCTTCTAATTTATAAATTGAACTAGTTGTTGAAAGAATTAAATTATAAATTACAAGAACGGATGTACTTAATATAACAAGTGCTACTACAACTTCTATTAGACTAAATCCGCTACTAGTAGTTGATAATTTTGGATTCGATTTTACCATTGTAGTTAATAGTGATCTCTTGAATATTGTTATTAAAATAAATACTTATGATACCTCCTGAATTCTCTCCCGATGGATAGAAAATTAATAAAGGCAATGAGTTCTTGTTATTAAACTCATAAATAGTTCCATCGAATGATTTAAAAATTTTTTTAAATGCATTGAGCTCTTCCCAATGAGAGGGTTGGCCTAAAATTTTATTTTTCATGGGAATATCGTTTTCATTAAGGAAATATGAAGCATCTGTTTTTTCATTTGCATACCATCCAATAATATTTCCCGTAACTATGCTTTCTTCAGTTAAAAAATTAAATGTTTTTGTAAATGAAGTTTTTTGTTTATCCAAGGAGGATACTGTGGTCATATTAATGACTAATAGAGATGTTGCTATGCTTATAATTATAAGCACAACCAACACTTCAATTAATGTAAATCCTTTTCTTGGACTACTGCATCCAATTTCCAATGTCTGTATCCTCGCCGGTTCCACCTTGCATGCCATCTGCACCTAGAGTGTATAGGTCGTATTTTTTTGATCTTCTTGGAGGGTTTTCATAAATATACTCTCTGCCCCATGGATCTAATGGAACAGCAGAAATAAAGCCATCTTCTGGAAATAAAAATGGATTTTTTAGCTCTGAACTTGGAACTATAAGAGCAATTAATCCTTGTGAAGTAGTTGGGTATGTAAGTTCATTGAATTTGAACAACTGCAAAGCTTTGTCCGTTTGAGCCATATCGGCCTTAATTTTTTCTAAATTAGCTCGTTGAAATACAGGTGCTACATTCACAACAACTATTGTTGCAAGTATTCCTAGAATAACTAAAACAGCCATTAACTCAATTAAAGTAAAACCTTTTTTATTATTTTTCATATTTTATCCTAAAGCCAAAGTATTCATTTG
>MDSY01027078.1_pt1 | contig 13678 bp, 13 predicted proteins | sample 811131 | NCBI WGS metagenome assembly MDSY01 (sample SAMN05326643, study PRJNA326480) | marine metagenome | isolation source: seawater | place: Atlantic Ocean: South West | collected 2010
CAGGGTGGCTGGTTCTGATTGTGTAGTAATGTCCGTGTTTTGTTCAGTAGCTGGGTTGGGTTCAGTTTGCAGGGTGGCTGGCTCTGATTCTATAGTAACGTTAGTGCTTTGTTTAGTTGATGGATCTAATTTAGTTTTTAGTGTGGATGATGTTGATGTTTTGTTTTTATTGGTGTTTTTTTTGATGGTTTGCTGGAATGTTGTTTTAGAGGGCTTGATGAATTTTGTTTTTTTTGTTGGGTTTGATATTAAAGTCGTTAGATCATTTTTGATGAGTTCTATAATGGTTTTTTTTGTATTGTTTTTTGTTGTGAGGATAGTATCTGTAGTTATTAATTTTTTTCTTTCCATTTTATTGTTTAGTATTAACAAAAATTTATAGCCCTGTGTTGAATGTTTTTTTAATGAATTTATGGTTATTTTTAATATTTCAGAGTATATTTTTAATGGTTTTAAATATCGTAAATCTAAATCGCTTAGATTGATATTATCATAATTTAATGTGGCATATGCCATTCCTAATATTGCCAGTAGTGTTTTATCGTCAAATTCTCTGTCTTCAAACTCGCCGTATAAATTTAGGCCTGATTTTAAGATTTCTTTTAAAGCTTGATGCGTACTTCTATTTTCTGGTTGATATATTTGTTTAAAATCTCCGGTTCCATTATACGTAAACCGATTATGAATGGCTCTGCTAATTGTTGCTATTATAATTTCTCTTTTTACAATTAATGAGTTTGTTTGTTGAAGTGCGTTTTTATTATCATCGTATAGTAATAATAGTTTTTGATTTTCGTTCATTTTGTATGATTGAAAATGGTTTAATGAGTTAAACAGAGATCGGTAAGCAGCTTTTTCTATTGGGGTTGCTTTTAGCATGCTGGCACCTAGTAATCCATATGCAATTGTCCAATCAGGGTGGTTAGTTGCATTTGTTGATAATGCTAATAAAATTAATTGAGTTCCTTTTGTATGATCATTTTGATTGGGTGGTGTTAGTCCAAATTTAGTGAGGTCATTTAAGTTTTTAATTTCGTGTAATGAATCAATAGAGTATGTTTTTTTTCCAGAAAATTCGGCTATTTCTTTTTTGCATATTGTGTAATTGAGAAAAGCTTCTACGGGTGTTTGTAGTATCAACATGCTGGTTAGCATTAGTGTAAGTATTATTTTTGGGGACATGATTATCATGGGATTATAACAAGTTAGATAATATCGCAGAAGTCATGATCATGGTGAAGTAATTTTTATTTGATAAAGAAAATAATTCCTAAAAAATGGATAATGCTACCTATTAAAACAAACATGTGCCAGATGGCATGGTTGAAATAAATAGATTTTTTTTGGTAAAAAATGATGCCAACGGTATAAAAAATGCCACCAATTAAAAGGAACCAAATTAAATTGATCGGTACTAATTTAATTAAATCATTAATGGATAGTAAAATTAACCAGCCCATTGATAGATACATAAATAAAGAAAAGCGTTTGAATTTTCCAATAAATTTTAATTTGTATACCATTCCTGCGAATGTTAAAAACCAAATTAAGCAAAATAAGCTCCATCCTAATGTATTGCGCATAAAAATTAATAGTATGGGAGTATATGAGCCTGCAATTAAAAAGAAGATTGAGCAATGATCAAATAATAATAATATTCGTTTGAAGTGTTTGTTAGGGATAGGGTGGTAGTATAGGTATAGGTGATAAATTGTTGAAGAAAGATAGGTTGAAATTAATGATATTCCATAAATACTAAAGGAAATAAATATCCAAGTATTTGCTGTTTTTGCTGCATTTAAAATTAAAACTAAGAAAGCTATTATGCTAAATACTAAGCCAATTCCGTGTGTCATGGCATCAGCAAATCCTTCAAGTTTTGTTTTTTTATCTTTTAAGCTGATCATGATTATTTCCTGATAAATTTTTAATTTATTTTTTTACCTTGTTTCATTTACGATACAATGCGTAACTATATAGTATTATAATGCCCAATATTCTTGTTTTCTTAAACATAATTTAGTATTTTCATTTTGTAAGTAATGTTTTTACTCTATGTTTTTTGATAGTATGTATGAATGAGAAGGAGTTTTTTATGACAGAAAAAGAGAAGACAGTTTTAATTTCGCAAAGAGCTTTAGGTATTAAAGCTAGTATTACGATGTCTATTACTGCGATGGCTAATCAATTAAAAAAAGAAGGGAAGCCAGTGATTGGTATGAGTGCTGGAGAGCCTGATTTTGATACTCCAGAATCAATTAAGCAGGCGGGAATTCAGTCTATTCGTGATGGAAAGACGAAATATACACCTGCGTCAGGAATTATGGAATTAAAGCAAGCTCTTATTAAAAAATTAAAAGTAGAAAATCATTTAGATTATACGGTTGATAATATTATTGTTTCATGTGGAGGTAAGCATTCATTATTTAATGCAAAGATGGCTTTGTTAAATCCAGGGGATGAGGTTATTATTCCAACGCCATATTGGGTCAGTTATCCAAGTCAGGTTGAGGTTTTGGGAGGAACATGTGTTTATATTGAAACTAAAGAAGAAAATGATTTAAAGGTTACTCCTGAAGAATTAGAAGCTGCCATTACTTCAAAAACAAAATTGTTTATTTTAAATACACCATCGAATCCATCTGGAATGGTTTATTCAAAGGCGGAATTAGAGGCTTTGGCGGCTGTTATTGTCAAACATGATATTTATGTGATTTCTGATGAGCTTTATGAAAAATTGATTTATGAGGGGGATCATGTTTCTATTGCTTCCTTAGGTGCTGATATTAAAGAGCGTACTATTATTGTTAATGGTGTTTCTAAGGCATATTCTATGACCGGTTGGCGGATTGGTTATACGGTTGCTGATTCTCGAATTATTAAAGCAATGGCTAATATTCAATCTCATTCAACTTCTAATCCTGCTCAAGCATCTCAATGGGCTAGCTTGGAAGCTGTTGAGGGATCACAGCATGTGGTTATGGATATGAAAAATTCATTTCAAGAGAGAAGAAAAGTGTTAATTGAGGGATTAAATGCATTGCCAGGTGTTTCATGTCTTGAGCCTAAGGGGGCTTTTTATGCGTTTCCTAATATATCAGCAGCGTTTGGTAAACGGTGTGATTCTGGTGTTATTCAGGATGCTGTCACATTTTGTGAATTCTTATTAAAAGAACAGTTGGTAGCAACGGTTCCTGGATCAGCTTTTGGTTCTGAGGGGTATATTCGTTTATCGTATGCAACTTCGATGGATAATATTAAGGAAGCTTTAAATCGTTTGTCAATTTTTATGAATCGTTTAAAATAAAATTGTAATGCTATTGCGTTTTATAATTTTTTTATTCATTTTTTCTAGTTCTATTGTTGGCTCTATTCGGCCTTTTGTTTCTGTAGAGCTTGATTCTGGTATGTTTGTAAAGCCTTATACTAATCGCTCTGTGGCTGGGGTGACGTTAATTTCTCATGATTTAATTAATATGGCTTCGTGGTCGGTTAATCGTAACGTATTGTATCTTAATCGCAAAGCAGGCTTTTATATGCGAGCTTTTTTGACAGGCTTGATTATGAATCATACTTATTTTTCATTTTATTCTTTGCCTTATCAAGAGTTTGGTCATGGAAGTAGGGGGCGTGCTTTTGGAGTTGAACCGGATTATTATTTATTGGGTAGCGAAGGGGATGTAACTCATACTTACTATGCTTTTTTTGGCGATGTTTTTTCAAGTGTTATGGGTTCTAAAGGATTGTCTACAGCTACAAAGAAGCCTGATACTTGGTTTGCTCATAGTTCTGTTGATACTAGTGATTTTGATTTAATTTGGTATGCGGGTGGTGTTAATAATCAAGTTTATTTTTCTCAAATAATAGATGATCGTTTTTATGAGCGTAATATTACGTCAGTTTATGATGTTATTGGTTTTTTTAATGCTAAAATGGCTATTTCTAATTTAGATTCAGTAACATTAAATGAGATTCGAAGTATGTATTCAGATAAAGGGATTTCGCTGTCTAATAGTGAGTTAAAACGATACAATGGATATGCAGTTTTAAGTTCTTTAACATTTTGGGCTTTTGTAGATGGGTGGGCACGTTATTTGGTGTCAGGAATTGATCATATTCAATATAATGAGTGGTATAATTTTCGATTGCCAGATGTTTCTATGTATTTAACATCACATGGGCCTTCTTATCGTGTTCAATCTGGGTATCGTTTTTCTGTTGATACACATATGCCTATTGCTGTTGAATATGTTTTTGCAGGAGAGTCGCAATATGAGCTTACATTGGGAGTTTCAAAAAAGTGGTCTTGGCCACTTAAATCTTATTCAGAGATTCGTTTAGGTGATGGCGTTGGATTAACGCAAGCTATTGATATTGTGTTGCCTTCTTTTAGTAAAGTTGGAGTTGGGTTTGATTATTATAATTTTAATAATTTATATGGTGAACGACATATTCTTTCATTAAAGGATGGGGGTACAAATATCAATTTTTGGCTTGCTTATTCGTATCGAAAATAGATGTTAGTAACGTTTAATTTTATTGCATGATATGTTAAAGTTTATTTCTCATGCATCCAAATAAAATTAGACAACAGATAGAAACATGGCTAAAAGCTGTTATTGATTCATCTTATTTTGTTTTTTTTCTTGGTGGGGTATTGTTATTTTTGTTTTCCTTTAATGCTTTTTTTATTTATGTAAAACCTAATGAAGTTGCTATTAAACAAGTTAAGGTTGGTTTAGATCGCGGAATTCAGACTAAAGTTTATGATACTGGATGGCATTTTATGATTCCTGGTATTCATTTTTTTCATGTTTTTCCAAAAGATTTACAAGTTTTTGATTTGACGTCTATTCGTAATCAGGCATCGTCTCGTTTTATAGATAATTCTGCTCATATTCAAACTTCAGATGGTTTTTTTGTTGATGTTGATGTTTCTGTTATTTTTCGTATTAATGATCCCTTGAAGGTCATTAAAACCATTGGTCCAGGAGAGTTGTATTTTATTAATGGGATTTTGCCAAAAACGGAGCCGGCTTTAAAAGAAACTTTAGGAACATTAACAACAGAAGAGTTTTATAATCCATATTTAAGAGTTGAAAAGATGAATCAGGCTAAAGTGAAATTAACCAGCGAATTACAAGAAAAAGGGATTGCTATTGAGCATGTTTTGATTCGTTATTTTAAATATTCATCTGAAATTCAACGTAATATAGAAGAAAAGAAATTAAAAGATCAATTAATTTATAAAAATAAGGCTGAAGCAAAGGCTGCTATGCAGAATGCTCAATTACAAAAAGTTATTGAAGAGGGAAAAGCAATTGTGAGAGTTGAATTAGAGAAAGGGCAAGCATATGGGGTTACGCGTAAGGCGGAACAGGAGTTATATGTTCGAACAAAACATGCTCAAGCTGATTTATTAATTAAGCGTGCAGAGGCATTTAAGACAAAGTTAAAAAATAAAGCATTAAAAGGGTTGGGCTCCGAGAATTTGGTTGGGTTGGAAATGGCAAAAGTTTTAGAAGGGGTAGAAGTTATTGTTTTACCTAGTGATGGAGATTATGGGGTTAATCCTCTTAATTTAGAAAAAACAAGGATAATGTTTGAATGATGTTAAATAGACGATGGTTGGTTGTAATAAATTTAATGGTTATCCTTTTGTTAAATGGATGTATTTTTTATAGTACAAAACCTAATGAAATTGGTGTTCGTACTAAAAAAATTGGGTTTTTTGGGGCTAAAGGAATTGATCCTGATATTTATGCGCCTGGTTCAACGTATATCTTTTTGCCTTTTGTGAATGATTGGCATACGTTTAATACCAATATACAAAATATGGAAATGACAGCTCAAATAGCTAAAGGGGATTTGTTTGGACAAGATGACATTAAATTTAAAACAATTGATGGTAATGATATTAGTTTAGATTTAATTATTTCGTATCGTATTTTACCGGAGAAAGCACCTTATGTTTTGGCTTATGTTGCGTCATCTGATTTAGAGTTAAGAACTAAGATTGTGCGTGTTATAACACGAAGTTTGCCGAGAGATATTTTTGGTGAATTAAGAACAGAAGAGTTTTATACAGCTGAATTAAGAGCTGAAAAATCTGAAAAAGCAAAAACATATTTAAATGCTATCTTAGAACCTTATGGGGTGATTGTAGAACGTGTTTTAACTAAAGATTATCGTTTTAATAATCAATATCAGCAAGCAATTGAAGATAAAAAGATCGCAGATCAGCAGACAGAGAAGTTGAGATCAGAAGTTTTGGCTAAACAAGAAGAATATAAACGCAAATTAGAGGTTGCTAAAGGGGATGTTTACAAAGATATTGCTAAAGCTGATGGAGAGTATGATAAAGCTATTATTGCTGCTGACGCATATTTTTCTCAGCAGCAGAAGATATCTTTGGCGATTAAAGAAGAGGGAAGGGCTGAAGCTATGGGGATTGAAAAAATGAATCAAGCTTTAGCTGAACAAGGAGGTAAGGTTATGGTTAAATTAGAAATGGCTAAGGCTTTAAAAGATAAACGTATTGTTTTATTACCATCTTCTTCAGGGAGTAGTATTGATTTGAAAACGTTAGATGTAAATAAGTTTTTAGAGTTAGAAGGAATTCAAAAGCAGGTTTCCTCAGATTAGTTTTTTGAATGAAATATAATTTACCTCCTGGTATTGCTATTATTCAATCTGTTGTAAAAAAGTTAGAGGATGTTCAGTCATTTTTTATCAAGGGAAGTGATGATTATTTATTGTTAAGAAAGGTTTTGGGTGAATCAGATATTATTGATCATGATGAACGTTTTTTAACTCATGATGGATTTATTACCTATATGCAGATGTTACTTCTTGCTGGAATGTCTATGTTTGGGGGCGTGGCATTATCATGTTTAAGTTGTTTTTCGGATGATGGGGATGTTGTTTATTTGACTTGGGATACAGGTGTTAGTGATCGATTTTCATGGGGGATTTATGATGATTCTTTATTGCAATTTTTGAGCTATTATCAAGATCGGTTGTCATCAAAGCCACAATTTAAAAAGAATCTTCCTTCTAATATTATGATTGGGATAAAAGGTTTTTTTGCAACATATTTAGATATTTTGGGATCTTTGGATACTAAGATTACGTCTCTTCTTAATGATAAAGAAAGTTTTTTGGCTATGATTGGTGTTGATATTAATAAAGATATTTTGTTTTTGGTTATTTCTAGTTTGCCTACGCCGCAATTAAGTAGGTTTTTTATGTTTTTGTATCCTTATTTACCTGTTGATTTAACAGTAACATCTCCAGATGGAAGATCGATGAAGTTAAGTGCTATTTTTGATAATCCTTCGTCTGATTTTTCATTTTTAAGTGAAAAAATGAAGTTGTTTTTAGATTTATATTATAATGATCGATTAACTGATATTCAGAGTGTTCTTAAGGAGAAAACTACTGAGTTTTTATCTTCTGTTATTCAAAATAATGATGATTTTTTACAAACTCAGGCTAATATTAAATCGGTTCGAGAATCTCAAATTGATGTTCGAAAAAAATTATATAGTACTTTAAAAAATCATTTGGATGAGCTAGTTTATGTGTGATGAATTTAAGTTATATTTATTGTGATCATAATGCAACAACTCCAATAAATTCGGTTGTTCAGCAATCATTTGTTGATTCTTTCCTTGATTTTGGGAATGCTTCTAGTTTGTATCAGTTAGGAAGACGGGCAAAGGAGTCGTTAGAGATGGCTAGGCAGTTGGTTGCTGATTTTATTGGAGCATCTGTTGATCAACTTATTTTTACTAGTTCTGGAACTGAAGGTAATAATCAGGTTTTAATGCATTTTCTTAATTTAAAATTAAGATCATCGGAACCGATACATATTTTGGTATCTGCTATTGAACATTCCAGTGTTATGACGACGGTTCAGCATCTTGAAAAGTTTGGTATTGAATATGATGTTGTGACTGTTGATGAGCAGGGGGTGGTGGATATTGAGTATTATCAATCTTTGTTTAAACCTTATACAAAATTAGTTAGTATTGCGTTGGCTAATAATGAAATTGGAACTATTCAAGATATTAATCGATTGGCTGCTATTGCACATGATAGGGGGGCTTTGTTTCATTCGGATGCCGTTCAGGCTTTAGGAAAACTTGATATTAATGTTTATGATTTAGATGTTGATTTTATGTCTTTTTCAGCTCATAAAATTTATGCCCCTAAGGGGGTAGGCGCTTTGTATATTAAAGATGAATCGACGTTTACACCAATGTTGTTTGGAGGTCATCATGAGCGTGGGTTAAGGGCATCAACAGAGAATGTAGCTGGTATTGTTGCATTTGGAGTTGCTATTAAGCAGTTAAATGTTCAGATTTATCAACGTCATACTCAGTTATTAGTTGATCGTTTGTTAGAGGGTTTATCTTCATTAGAGCATGTTGCAGTTAATGGACCTTTGTCTATCCCAGGGCTATCAAATACATTGAATATGACTTTTGGCGGGTGTAGCGGTTATGCATTGGCAATGAATTGTGATTTGGAGGGTATTGCTGTTTCGACAGGTTCTGCATGTTCTGTAGGCTCGATAGAGCCTTCTCATGTTTTGCAGGCTATTGGCATGTCTATTGATGATAATAAATCTAGTGTTAGATTTAGTGTTGGTTTAACAAATACGTTAGAAGAGATGGGTGTTGTTATAGAGAAAGTTAAGGAGATTGTTGATCGTTTAAGGTGTTGTTAAACTTTAATATTTGTTGTTGAAATTTTGTTAATCGTTTTTGAGATTGTATCATTCTTTTTTTATCAATAAAAAATCCATTTTTTGTTATATTAAAATATGTTTCAATAATTTGTTGTTGTAGTGATTGTGCGACGGGGGTGTTTAGTTTAAATGCGATGAATGAAATGATGTAAAATGAATATTGTGTTTCTTGGATTGATTTTGGTGATGGTGTTTTGCTTTCAACATATGAAATAGAGCGGATATGTTTTTTTTTATCGATAGGGATGTCTGTCAGGATGGTGTGCAATGCTGTTATAATTGTTTTAAATGGGGTTTCAAAGAATGAGGCTAATGTTTTTTGATTCATCCAGATAATATCAACATTTTTTTTAACATGGAAAGTAATTTTGTTTCCGTTTATTTTTTTTGTAATCATGTTAGTATCTGATAGTTCGTTACTCATGGTAATCATTATAAGTGATTATTGCGGTTTTTTTTAGCTTGAGGATTTTTGAATAGTTTTTGGTGTTTTTTTTTGATAAAAACTCACATTAAAACTAACATTTTTAAAAAATTATGTTTCACATGAAACATTTAGTTTAATGTGAATTGTAATGTTATTATTTTTTCTTTTATGCGCCAATTAAATCCTAGACCCCAGCAATGAAATTTGTATAGTAGTGATATGTTTTGTTTACGAAAGGTTTGGGTTTCTAGTGTGTAAAAGGATTCAAGCTGAGCTTTGAATTTTGAATTTGAATGATTGATTTTTAGACTAATTTCGTTTGTTACTAGAGCAAACTTTTGTTCGTGTTGAAAAGGGCTTTTGCCTATGTTAAATAGTTTTTGTAAATAACTTATTTCTGGGTTTAAGAATGTTTTTAATTTTAAATTTGTAATAAAAAATAATCGATTCCATTTTTTTGTTTTATTATATTGATTGATATTAGTGTGTAGTTCTGGTGTTAGGTTCACTTTGTTTGATAATTGATATGTTTTTTTTATAGAATTTAGAATATGAATATGGTAGCTTTTTGTTGTATTTTTATTAAATGTTTCTGATGTTTGTGATGCTGATAATAATAGTTTATTATCAATATGGTTTGTTTTGAGTGATGGAATAGATAATTCTATTTTTGGAAGGTAATCAACCCAGTAGTCATATTTTATTCCTTTTTTTTGTAAGATAAAATTTATTTCACTGTTTATTAGTGGTGTTTGATAGTTAAATGGGGTGATTATTTTATCTATTATATTTTTTTTATTATTCTTTGAGTTGGTTATTAAGTTGATTTTGGTGATTGAGTATAGGGATGTTGTTTTGATGATATTATAGTAATGGTAGCGCAATGCTTGAGAAAAAAATTTGTTTTTATAAAAGGTATTGCTTCCTCCAATAATCCAATATAAATTTTCTGTGTAACCTATATCAGTTGTTCCTGATAGATATTTATTTATGATATAGGATGTTTTATAGATCGCATATTTTCCCATAATTTTATTTTCTCCAATTTCAGGCAGATATGGGTTTTTATTTAATAAGCTTTTGTTTTTATTTCCATATGGAAAGTAAGGGATTGGAATTTTAAATGGAAGAAAATGTATGTTTAGCCAATTCTGTTTAGCGTTGATAACCCCAAGGATTGGGTAAATGTCTATTTTTTGAGATGATATGTACATATGTTTTTTGTCTAAGTTGCAATTTGTAATGGTTGTATTGTAGAGCGTGGATTTTATTGGTCTAATTAATGCTTTTTCTGATTGAATTGTTATTTTTTTTGATTTTATTGTGATGTTTTTTGCTTCGCCATAATTTTTTTTAAAATTATATTGTAAAAAATCGGCGGTAATTGTTTGCTTGCTATCGGTTAATGTAAATTGTTGTGGAAATTTTATTTCAGATTTTTTGGTATTATAAATGAAGTTTTCAGTATAAGTAGTTAAATCTTGGTAGTTTAAGATGACATTTGATGTGGCTTGAAGCAGGTGATCTTTTTTTTTGTAGCTAATATTATCGGCTTCTAAATGAATGTTCTCGGGTAATTGTGCATACTGAGTGCTGGATAGAAGAAGGGTGATGATGACTATTTTTAGTTTCATGGAGTTGGTTCGGGAATGGGTGGGGGAGAGGGGGTTTTCATAACGGATACAAAGGTTGATACTTGTTTTCGGAATCCTAAATCGATATTTCCAGTAGGTCCATTTCTATGTTTTGCTATTACAAGTTGGACGTTTGAAAATTCTAAGTTTGATGCATCGACTTCATCGTTACGATGAATAAACATGATGAGGTCTGCGGTTTGTTCGATTTCTCCAGATTCTCTTAAATCGGATAACATTGGACGTTTATCTTGTCTTTTTTCGATGTCTCGACTTAATTGAGAAAGAGCAATGACGGCAATATTTGATTCTTTTGCAAATGCTTTTATTTCTCTTATAACCTCTGACACTTCATGATATCGGCTTTCTGATTTTTTTTTGCTGCCTCTTAATAGTTGTAGGTAGTCGATGATCACAATTTCTGGTTTTACTTTTAGTTCTAATCGTCTAAATTTTGCTTTTATTTCAAGTGGGGATAGATTGGGAGCGTCATCAATATAAATAGGTGCTTCTGATAATTTTCCAAATGCTAAATTTAAATCTCTATATTCATTATCTTTTAAGGCAGATGTTCTCATTCGTTTTGAATCTATTTTAGCTTCTGAGCATAATAGTCGTACCGCTAATTGTTCTGATGGCATTTCGCAGCTAAATATTGCTACTGGGACTTTATTTTGGATAGCCATATGTTGAGCAAAATTAAGGGCTAGAGTTGTTTTTCCCATAGAGGGTCTTGCTGCTAAGATTACTAAATCTCCTGGTTGGAATCCTGAGGTCATTTTATCTAGGTCAGGATAGCCGGTTGGAATTCCGGTTAGATTATCGTCACCTGGGGTGGTTGTTTGAATTTTTTCAAAGACAATATTAACAGCTTCTTTTAAGTGAATAAAATTGTCTTTAAAGCTTTCTTTTGATAACTCAATGATAGCTTGTTGGGCTTCTTCAATTACTTCTTTTGGTTCATTGGTTTCATCAAAAGCATCTTTAATAATATTAGATCCGGCTGAGATTAATTTTCTTAATAGGGCTTTTTCGGCAACGATACTTGCGTAGTAGTCAGCATTGGATGCTGTTGGTACACATTCTGTTAGTTCGATTAAATAGGTTCTTCCACCGATTTCGGATAATTTGTTTTCTTTTTTTAATTTATTAGATACCGTTAATAAGTCAATAGGTTCATGTTCGTTATATAAATCTAAAATTGCTTCATAAATAGTGCCGTGTGAAGGTTTGTAAAAAGAATGGGGGTAGACTTTGCCAATGATCAGTGAAATAGCTTCGCTTGAAATCATCATGGCGCCTAATAAACTTTTTTCTGATTCTAAATCTTGAGGTTGAATTTTTTTTGGAGTTGCCATAAGTGTTAATGTTATTATAAATTTTGTTTATTGACGATAGAAGAGTAATTTTTAAAGTTTGGAATTTAGTTTAAGATTGTTTAGGTCGTGGTTATTGATATGATGGTGAGTGTTGCAAGGAGGCAACATCCCAAGCTTTTGCCACAGGTTTTCATGTTTTTTTCGTTTTGTATTATAGTTTGTATTTCTGGTTTTTCTTTTAGTATTGCTAATTCTTCTTTTTCTGTTTTTGTTTTTTGATTTTTTTGGTTTAGTTGATAAAATCTGGTTATTATTGTTGTTTGTTGTGTTTCATGTTTGTGTTTTGTTAAATTTATTGCTTGTTGGGTTGTTAATTTTTTGATTTTTTTTTGTGGTTTTGGAATCTTCGTTTTAGGTGTTTGTATTGTTATTTCTGTAGGGCTTAATGGGGGTTCTGTATATGGATCAGGGATATTAAATCTAACAGTTTTAACTGTGGAGGGTGTGGGTGTGGGGGGTGAGGGTGACTGTTGATTTGTATCATAGCTGGGGCGTGATAGTGGGGGCGTTATCATTATGGTACGGTTTTTATGTTATTTATGCTTGATAGGCAAATTGTTTTAACTCATCAAGGGGTACGTAGCTTAGGGCGCTACTGTGGGTGCTTTCTAGTCTTAGTTGAGGAGCAACACCGTGTAAAAAAGCTTCTTTCCATCGTAAAACACATAAACACCACCAGTCGCCTGGTTTTAGTCCTACAAATTCATAGTCGGGATTGGGTGTTGATAAATCATTGCCTACTTCTTTAGAAAAGGTTAGAAACTCTTCTGTAACTAAAACGCATACTAAATGTCTGCCTGTATCTTCGGGCCCTGTATGACATGATCCATCACGATAAAATCCTGTTAGTGGTGCAAAGCAGCAGGGCTCTAGGGGGGTTCCTAGTACATTTAATGCTGTATTTTGATCATTGATTTCTATCATTTAGGGAACTCACATTTATGGTATCCATGCCAACGAAAGCGTAGATATGCAAAAATAGTATATATGATCCAGCAACTTTGATAAACTATAGGTAATTTTATTAAGTATGGAACCCAACTTAGCCATGGTATGGCTGACCATATGATACAAAATGCATCAACTCCATTATGTAATTTTTTGGTTTTATCTAGAATATAAAGTGATTTCATTGCCTCTTGATACGATAGGTTGATTGTTTCAAGATGTGATGGTTCTTTGGTAATATCAAGCCATTCAATTGGCGTATTTGTGGTTAGTTTTTTATAAAAATTAATTTCAAATCGGCAAGCACCACATTGGCCATCATAAAATACTTTAATTGAGGACATACTATAATGTTACCTAATTTGTTGGGGATAATATATAGTGTTGTTTGATTATTTTATCAATTGGGAATGAATTGATAAATAAACATAAGTTGTTTATGATAGTAGTTCATGGGGGTGTTTTGGTTTCGACAGAATAGATCTTTGAAATAAGGCGCGAGTCGAGGAGCTGCCCGGCCTCGTAAAAAGGCAGA
>MDSY01083479.1_pt1 | contig 13678 bp, 7 predicted proteins | sample 811131 | NCBI WGS metagenome assembly MDSY01 (sample SAMN05326643, study PRJNA326480) | marine metagenome | isolation source: seawater | place: Atlantic Ocean: South West | collected 2010
CTACCTTTTCCAATTTCTAAATGACAAAAGAGTCATTGATATTTTTTGGATTTTAAGATTGTTTTTAGTCAATGTGATTATCGTGCCTTTTCGAGCTCCAAAATCCGCAAAAATTTATCAAGATTTGTGGAGCGAAAAAGGATCCCCAATCATTTACCACACAGAAAGTGTATGTAAAAAATTACAATCTTCCTTAGGTGATGAGTATCATGTGGATTTTGGAATGCGGTATAAAAACCCTTCATTTAAAAAGATTTTATCAAGCTGGGAAGATAAAAACTTCAAACAGATTATCATTTTACCTCTTTTTCCACAATATGCATCTGCGACAAATGGCTCAGTGCTCGAATTGGCCATGGATGTCATTAAAAAGTGGTGGGTTATTCCCGAAATCAGTCTGGTTTCTCAATTTTTTGACCACGATTTGTTCCTTAAAGCGTGCGAAGAAAATGGAAAGAAATACAATTTCAAGGAATATGATCATGTATTGTTTAGTTTTCATGGACTTCCAGAAAGGCATGTAGACAAGGTTTACAAAGATGGAATATGCAAGGATAATGATTGCGAAAACGGGATCAATGACGCCAATTTATTTTGTTACAAAGCGAGTTGTTATGAGACTGCAATCCAGTTGTCTCAAAGATTTCAACTTCAAGCGTCAGATTTTACTGTTTGCTTCCAATCGAGACTAGGTAGAGGATGGATTGAGCCATTTTCAGATGTTGTAATTGAAAAGTTAGCCAAAGAAGGAAAGAAAAAGATTTTGGTTTTCTCTCCAGCATTTGTAGCAGATTGTCTTGAAACCATTATTGAAATTGGAGATGAGTACCAAGAATTATTTGAAGAGTGTGGAGGTGAAAAAATACAGCTGGTAGAAAGTTTGAACGACAACGAAACTTGGGTTGAATGTTTAAAGCAAATCGTCTTAAAACGTCGTGTTTAAAATAGCCCCTTGTTTTTTAATCAAAAAAAGTCATCAAGACCGCATCGTCTTTTGTTTTCAACCAATGCATGCATCAGATATTTTATCTTTTTTAAAAGGCTTATATATCCCCCGCACTAACTTTACAATACATACCTATTTAAGATGAGATATCAGAGATCTTCCCAATTGTTCAAGGATGCCAACTCTTCTATTCCTGGTGGCGTAAATTCGCCCGTTAGAGCTTTTAAATCCGTCGGTGGTACACCTGTGTTTATGAAAAGTGCGAAAGGAGCTATTTTACATGATGTGGATGGAAATCATTACATTGATTATATCAATTCATGGGGCCCGCAAATACTGGGGCATGCTTTCGAACCCGTGATTTCGGCAATCAAAGAAACTGCTGAAAAAGGCACATCCTTCGGCACTCCCTCTGAAATCGAAGTTGAAATCGCCGATATGATTACATCGATGGTTCCTGGCATTGAGATGATTAGAATGGTTAATTCTGGAACTGAAGCATGTATGAGTGCAGTGCGATTAGCCAGGGGCGTCACGGGAAGAGAGAAGATCATTAAGTTTGAAGGTTGTTATCATGGTCATTCAGATGCATTTCTCATTTCTGCAGGCTCAGGCGCCATGACTTTTGGAACCCCTAATAGTCCTGGAGTAACGCAGGGAACAGCAAAAGACACCTTGCTCGCTCAGTTTAACAACATCGAGTCTGTTCGCAAAATTCTCACAGACCATGGACATGATGTTGCAACCCTCATTATTGAGCCTGTTGCGGGAAATATGGGGTGTATCGCTCCAGCACCAGGCTTCTTAGAAGCGCTTCGCACGCTTTGTGATGAATATGGTGTTCTGCTTATTTTTGATGAAGTCATGTCAGGATTTCGTGTTTCAGCAGGGGGTGCTCAAGCGCACTATGGAGTGACTGCTGATATTGTATGTTTCGGAAAAATTATTGGTGGGGGTCTTCCAGTAGGTGCATTTGCAGGTCGGAAAGAAATCATGAACTATCTGGCACCTGCTGGTCCTGTATATCAGGCTGGGACACTTTCAGGAAATCCATTGGCAATGGCAGCTGGATACACGATGGTGAAGCATTTGCGAGATAATCCTAAGATATATTCTGATCTTGAAAAGACGTCTTCAGAAATAGAAGAAGGCATCCGATCTGTTTTATCCTCCAAAAGTATTGCTCATACCATCAATCGAGTGGGATCGATGATGAGTGTTCATTTCTGTGATAATCCTGTTGTTGATTTACAATCTGCCATGGTCGGTAACAACAGTACTTTTAAAAGATTTTTTCATCACATGCTGAACAATGGAGTGTATCTGCCTCCCTCAGCTTTTGAGTCTTGGTTTGTGTGTTCAGAGATTAAAAGCTCAGCAGTTTCTCAAACCCTGGATGCGGTAAGTTCATTTAAGAACGATTAAACTGATCCCCTCACTGTTTTTAATTCATCTTTATATCTGGGTTCATAAGACATCTTCCTGTATCTAAATGACTTTTTTTATTGATGGCCGACTCATGACAAACCGCTTGGGTCATGCATGTTTCTCTGAGGAGACATGGCATAATTGGTTTTCAGATCCGAAACCTCATAATTAATGAGTAAACATAAATATTCTAATGGTGAAGATTTAAGTATTAGAATTTAAATATTTCACGCTTAGTCAAAAATTGTTTAAAAAGTAGCTCATTAACTACAGGGAAATATGAATCCTCAAATTACCTTGAATAAGGGATTGAAATTATTTGCTAAGAACCATATTATTGCACTTGTTATATGTGACTATATTTTGGGTTTAGCTGCATCATTAGATGGATGTAATTACCCAACTTCAAACCTGATTATTATGAAAAAAACACTTATATTATTTACGACTTTCACACTAATTCTATCGATCAATGCCCAAAGCAAACAAAAACAAGATGCTACCGCAATCAAAAATATGTGCGGATGTTTTGAGGTGACCTTTAATTTTACAGAAACTTTTCAGTACAGTGTCGACTCTCTTTATCTTCCATCAGAACCTAAAATAGCATCAGCACTTGAGTGGGCACAACTCGTGGTTGATGAAAATGATGAGATTTCCATTCAGCATATACTCCAAATGGGAGATGCGACTGATGCATACGTTATTAAGCATTGGAGGCAAGATTGGCTTTATGAACACAAGAATTTCTATATGTTCAATGGAGACAACAACTGGATATTTCAAGAAAAGTCCAGTAGCGATGTGAAAGGACAGTGGACTCAAAAGGTTTATCAAGTAGACGATAGCCCTCGCTATGAAGGATCAGCTACATGGGTGCATGTTGATGGTAAAAGTTTTTGGGAAAACACTACGGATGCACCGCTGCCTAGAAGAGAATATACGCAAAGAAGTGATTATAATGTCACTGTTCGCGGAAATCGCCAAGAAATCACAGACATAGGCTGGGTTCATGATCAAGACAATGACAAGGTGATACGTGAAGCGAACAAAGAAGACGTTTTAATCGCTCAAGAGAAGGGATACAATATTTACAAAAAAGTAGATGATAGCCGTTGTTCAGCTGCTGCCAAATGGTGGACAACAAACTATAAAAAATGGAATATTGTGAGAGATAAATGGACTGAAATTTATGCCCGAAACATGAATCTGAGTCTCAAAGTCAAGGTGGACAATAAGGCATTGTATAAACATTTGTTTGCAGATGATTGCAAAGAAAAAGAACAAATCAATGACGTCATTGAATCCTTCGTGATTAAGTAATAAAATTATGAAAATCGTTCTATTATCTTTAGTACTTCTGGGACAAACCTCATTAAGTTGCTTCGGAAATGAAAATGTTTTTCTAGAGCGATCTTTTTGGTCTTCAAATCCCTCAATCGATTTGATCAAAGAAAAAATGGCATCTGGCCACGATGTTGCTGAGCTGAGTTCAAATGGTTTTGATGCTGTTGCGTGGGCTTTAATCGAAAAAACTGAAAATGCGACAGTGATCTTTCTCTTGCAACAAGAGGGCAATAAACTGTCTAAGCTAACGCACGATGGAAGGACTTATATTTTCTGGGCGGCTTATCGCGACAATCTCGAAATAATGCAGTATTTAATCGACAACGGTGCCAAGACCGATGTCATTGATTCCCATGGGTATAGTTTAATTAATTTTGCTGCTGTAACAGGGCAATTAAATCCTAAGCTGTATGACTTGTGTATATATCATGGCGCCGATGTAACGAGAGAAAAAAATCATGATGGTGCTAACGCGATGCACTTGCTTGCTCCATTTATGCAAGACGGTTCAATGATCGATTATTTTGTTTCCAAAGGCATCAGCCTTGAAAGCATAGACGACAGTGGTAACGGTATTTTCAACTATGCAGTTCGTAGAGGCAATATCGATTTGTTGGAGATGCTCATTGCACAGAAGGTCCCTTACAAATTTATAAATAGTGAGGGTGGAAATTCCATGATTTTTGCGAGTCAAGGAACACGAGGTCACACGAATAGTTTGGAACTGTTTCAATACCTAGAGAAAAAAGGAATTGCACCCAATGTGTCTACAGAATCTGGCACAAATCCCCTTCATGCATTAGCCTACAAGAGTGAAGATATCGATGTGTTGAAGTATTTTGTTGACAGGGGAGTCAATGTCGATCAGCAAGATGCAAAAGGTTTTACTCCAATCATTAACGCAGCACACCAGAATAACTTAGTTTACCTCTCTTTCATGGTTGAACATTCCGATGATATTAATGTGGTGAACAAGAAAGGTTTTTCAGCGCTCATGGCTGCCATCAAATACAATAGTCCAGAAGTGGTCTCATTCCTCATACAAAAAGGAGCTGATGTTTCACTCTGTGATAAAGACAACAACAACTCAGCGTATTATCTGATTGAATCCTTCGATTTAAAGAAAGAAGAACAATTTAAGAACAAGCTTAAGTTACTTATGGATGCGGGTTTTGACCTCACATCCACTTCCGGAAAAGGCAACAATTTATATTACTTGGCCGTTCAAAAAAACAACACCCAATTGCTCTATATTTTAGATTCGATGAAGGTCTCCCTAAATGTGAAAAATGATGAAGGTTATACAGCTTTACATATTGCAGCAATGCAAGCCATAGATGACCAAGTGTTAAAATACCTTATTGAAAAAGGAGCGGATAAAGCAACAACAACTAGTTTTCAAGAGACCGCTTACGATCTGGCCAAGGAAAACGAACTCTTAATCCAACAAAATGTTTCAATAGACTTTCTAAAATGAAGCTCAATCGAATTTTACAACTTACTGTGATGGGTGTGTCACTCGTGTTTTTTAGCTTTACTGAGACTCAGGAAGCAACCACCTACAAATGCATGATACAATTGACCAATTACACTGGAGAAGGAGCTTACATTGTGGTCTCCTTGCTCGACGAAAAAGAAGAATATGAAGAGACACTATATGTTCAGGGGGAAGATGCTGAATGGTTCAGTGAAATAACGAGGTGGTGGAAATTCTATGGGCTCAGACGCCCTAACATTGATGCTATCACGGGCGCTACTGTCAACGGCGGTGACCGCACTGTTAGCCTGCTGAAAATCCCCACTGAAAAGATTGATGCTGGGTATATCCTTCGTTTTGAAACAGCTGTCGAAGATCAAGCATACTATCCCGATGACGTGCAATTTGAACTAACGAAAGACAACCTGAACAAGAAAAAAGAAGGTCGTGGGTTCATTCGATATATTCGTATGATTAAGCAATAAGTCAGTTTCAATGACCCTTTCTATTTGGAGATACTGCCACCTTGCTTCGGCGCTTTTATCATCGGTGTTTTTAATAATCGCTTCTATAACGGGAGCGATTCTTGCTTTTGAGCCTATCACTGAATATGCCAAAGGCTATGCTGTTGAAAACCTGTCAGAATTTAGCCTTAATCATGCCGTTGAGGTTTTAGAAATTCATCATAAAGAGGTGTTTTCCCTTGAGGTAGATGGAAATGGCTTTGTGTTAGCGTCTGTTGTTGACAAGGCTGGCAACAGCACTAAAATATATGTAGATATACAGTCTGGGGAAATACTTGGGAAACCACTAAAGCGGCCAGTTATTTATGAATTCACTACAAACCTTCACCGTTCACTTTTTTTGAAAAGTGTAGGTAGAAGTATTGTGGGTGTTTTTTCATTGCTTCTCTGTCTGATTACTGTCTCTGGCTTTCTCCTTCTGATACGACGTCAGGGAGGAATACGTTACTTGTTTACTCCCGTTAAGAAAGAAGATGTTCAAGAATACTATCATGTTACACTGAGTAAATGGTTGGTAGCTCCAATCTTATTATTGGCCATGACAGGTTTATTCCTTTCTGCTGAAAAGTTTTCATTGTTGCCAGAAACATTGGTTTCTCAAACTGAAATGCAAGATCCAGATCTGGGGACATACCAATACCGAACACTTGATTCTTTTAAGGGGATTTTGATGTCCCAACTTGTTTTGCTGGAATTTCCGTTTTCTCCTGATCCGATAGATTATTTTGTTGTTAAGCTTAAGAATCGAGAATTAAGAGTGCACCAATATACAGGAGATATTCTGAGTGAGATACACTACCAAAATGTTAAATTACTTTCAGATTTATCATTCAAACTACACACTGGACAGGGAAGTGTTTCCTGGTCGCTTGTTCTTCTTTTAACAAGCATCTCTATCCTTTTCTTTCTCTATTCAGGGACCATGATCTTTATTGCCAGAAAGCGCAGACAAGCTTATCCAAAGCCTGAACTTTCTGAAAAAGACGCTTCAGAATTCATTATCCTAATCGGATCAGAAACAGGTTCCACCTTTAGGTTTGGAGCGGCTTTATCTTCTGCATTGGTGAAAGCGGGGAAAACCACACATATGGCAGAATTAAATACCTATTCGAGTTATAGGAATGCCAACAATTTGGTCGTGCTTACCGCTACCTATGGAAATGGTGAAGCACCAACAAATGCACGCAAATTTTCTGAGCTTGTTCCGACTGTAGATTTAATAAAAACAATGAAATATAGCGTGGTGGGGTTTGGTTCTAAAGATTATCCCAATTACTGTGCTTTTGCTATTCAAACTGAGGAATTACTTGGAGAAAAAGCTCGATTTGTAGCGACAACTCCACTGATAAAAATCAACAAACAATCTGTAAATGATTTTTTAGAATGGGTGGAATTATGGAGTGCAGAAGTGGGCGTCAAGTTAGATATCTCTGGTATACATGAAGAAATTCAACCTAGAAACCTACAAGACTTTACGGTAATCGAACGTTCCGTCCTGAATGATGATCACACCTTTTTGATAAAAATCCGTCCGGATAAAGCCATTGAATTTTTTTCGGGAGATTTATTAAGTGTACAATGGTCAGCTGAGGAGGAATACCGATTGTATTCCATTGCTCAAATTGGCGGAGATATTGTATTGAGTATTAAAAAGCATGAGTTTGGAAAATGCTCTAGTTTTATTGAGGGATTGAGGTTGAACGATCAATTTAAAGCATCTGTTCTCAGGAACTCCGACTTTCACCTCTCCCAAAAAACTAAAAAGGTGATATTTATTGCCAATGGAACAGGCATCGCCCCTTTTCTTGGAATGTTGAGCAACAACACGCTCAAAGACACTCATTTATTCTGGGGATGTCGAAGCAGAAGCTCTGCTAATATCTACAGCTCAATGGGATTAGATCTCCAAACTCTAGCTCATAGATCCTATATTTCCTATTCAAGAGAAAATAAAAAATACGTACAAGATTTAGTTCGAGAAGAATCCATATTGCTTTTAGATATGCTCAATGGGGGGGCAATCATTTTTATTTGTGGCTCGATAAACATGCAAAATGAGGTATTAAAAGTACTCAGACAAATTATACCTCAGGGCCATTGTATTTCTGATTATCAAAAAAATGGACAAATTAAAATAGACTGTTATTGACTAAAGACTTGTTTTCATTTTACTCTCAGGGTCAAGACAAATAACACCTCAAAAGAAAAGTCGTTAGAAGCAAAAAATCTTGAGCGTCTAAAAAAGTCACATTGTTTCATCATACCTTGACGTTGTAATCTTAATCCATTAAATTTGAAATCTTAAAACACTGTCATGAGATTATTAGTTACAACCTTCACTTACTTGCTTTTTTCTGCTCATTTTTTTGCAATCAGTTTTACTAACAATCATGAACCAAGCTCTTTTTTAGGAGACATACATGCACTTACAGAGATTGAACAGAAACACCTCTTTAAACAAGTTATTATTGAAGGTTGCCTTGACCCTTCTGCATGCAATTACAACCCTCTGGCGACAGTTTTTTCTAATTGTATTTACCCCGATGGTTGCACAAATCCTGAGGCCTGTAATTATGATTACACAGCCGTGTGCAATGACAACTCATGTATCTTTCAAACTTCATTAATATATGCAGATGAATTAGATGACTGCTCCCTTTGGATTATTGAAAATGCTGGAGCACCATATAGTCCTGATGTTAATTTTCAATGTGGCACAGAACTTTCACCTATGGGGTTCTACCCCATTTCCACGATTGAGTCATCCTCCTATGATAACGGAATATTGTTGGTTGATTCTGACCTAGGCGGTGGAATCTATGGTTGTGAAAACACATGGGCTCAAAGAGTACTTCCTTTTGATTTAACATCCTATTCTAATGTTAAGATCGGGTTTCAGAATTACTACAGAGATTTTTCGGAAGATTGCGAGTCATACCTTCTTTTGGAATTATCTAGAGATGGATTTACCTGGCCCAATATTGAAACATTTACAGAAGCTGAAGGCATGGTCGATTTTGGTGATGGTGATGGATTAATACAAGCCAGATGGGAATTATTTTCTGATTTCAACACCAATGATTATTCACAAAATCCAGAATGGACGGATTTTGACATTAGTGAGATCGCTGACGGTGAACAAGTGTGGATAAGGTTTAGATGGGTGGGGTCATGGAGCTATGCATGGATGATAGATGATATCGCTGTATTTGAATCTCCTGAAAATGATATCGCCCTAATTAATCATTCCTATGCAGACACATACGTGAGTCCATTTGAAGAATATTCAGTTTGGCATCCTAGCCAGTCTGCTGCTGTTAATGTGACGGCTGATATTTTGAATGAGGGGCTTCTCAATCAGACAAGTATTCTGGTGTCTGCTACAGAAAATGGAAGTGTCATTGGCAGCACGTCAATAGATTTAGTGGCTGGAGCAACTCAAAGTATCTCAATTCCCTATGCCATTCCAATGAACTCGGGATTTTACGAAATTGTTTTTGACGCTTCGCTTGGCGAGGACGCATGCCCAGGAAACAATACCAAGTCGAAATCATTCGAAGTTCCGGGAGCATTTGAGAATACAATAACTGGCACTGGAGGTCAGTACGCCAAGGATGACGGAGAATTTAACGACCTTGAATTTACGTATCTTCTTTCGGAGGGAGTTACTTTGGTTGCGACCGACTACGAGTTTTATGGCGACGGTCAGATTCATGCTATTCAAGCCGCTATAATTGGCGAAAATCTTGACGAAACTCAACTCCAAGCTGTAATTTTGGTCAACAATGATCCTGACTTAGAACCAATAGCCTACTCAACGACTCAAATACCTGTTCCAGATGAATTGATTAATACAGAATTTGAAAGTCTTGGTGAAATCAAATGGATGCGCTTTGCTTTTAATCCGCCCATCGATGTGTCTGAAGGAGACATTTACTACGCAGGGATTGAATCTGGAGATGGGTTTTTGGATGAGACTGTGAGTGTAGGCATCGCACAAGATGGTTCTCAATTGAGAGATGGATGGATTCAACAGTATGATGATTATTATTACATAACGAACATCCCTATGATTCGTTTCAACCTCGATCCGGCATCAGCAGCAGCGACCACAGAAACGTGCAAAGATCCGACCGCTTGCAATTACGATGAATCGGGTTTTTACAACAATGTATCTTTGTGTGTGTTTACTATTGAGCCCAACGTGGATGTCATCTCGCTTCCTGATTGTGGACTGTGTAACGGTACATTGAAAATTGATCAACTCAATGGGTCCCAAGAAGCTTTCAACTATCAATGGTTCGACGAAGCTGGTCAGCTTCTTTCTGAAGAAGGGCCAGAGTTTAACGCTGCTTGCACAGGAGAAGCGTATTATGCTGTGATCAGTTCAACGTGTGATCCGGTAACAACCAACTCGGTAACTGTCGATAACGTTAGCCAATTGAATTTCTCGGTAGGTAATTTATTGGATCCTGCCGCTTGCGGCACTGACAACAACTTTATGTATTATGCCTCTATCAATGATTCGTTCAGCGGTGATCAGTGGGTGGAAGACAATACTGTTTTTTACTTGGATGACGCCTCAAATGTATTGCCGGCGACATGCGAGGGGGGGCAATGCAGTGGCATGATTACACAGAATCCGATAGAGACTACGACCTACACGATTGGTATTATCTATACCGATATTTGTGGGGAGGTCTATGAGGCCGATTCTACGTTTACGATTCACGTCATTTCGCCAGATTTTGATCTTGACATCAACGCCAATCCTACTTCGGGTGACACGCCTCTTACGGTTACTTTCGATAACCAGACGCCTGATGATGATAACTACACATTCACATGGGACTTTGGGGATGGGACCGTTTTAGAAGACAATGGAAGTTTTGTCCAGCACACATATACGTCTGGCGGACTTTGGGACGTGACGCTCACTGCTGTCGACAATGCAACGGGGTGTGTTGATGTGCTTTTCAATGCTGAATATATTTGGTCGCTTGGTGACGGCTGTCCCCAAGGTTGCACAGATTCTTCAGCCTGCAACTATGACCCTAATGCGGAGTGTGATGACGATTCCTGCCTCGAATTCGATGAGTGTGGAGAATGTGGAGGAAGTGGAACTGTAGGCTGTATGGATTTATCTGCTTGCAACTATAATGAGACAGCAAACTGTGATGATGATTTGTGCTATTACACTCCTGAATTATTTATTTCGGGACCTAATGTGATTACTGCATTCACTTCAGAAACTTATGAAACTCTAAATATTGAAGGAGCAGAATATGAGTGGTCTGTTACCGGAGGAGTGATTGAAAATAATGATGATTCTCCTGCCGTTTCCGTTTTTTGGGCTTCTGAAGGTATCGGTGAATTATGTGTCGACGTTTTGTTCGGCGTCTGTGAATCTAGTCAAGCGTGCATAAGCCTTGTTATCACTCCAGTCAACATCGTCAACGGATGCACCGACTCAAATGCATGCAATTATGACCCAAACGCCACAACAGACAATGGCAATTGTATATTCATTGGAGATTCATGTGATGATGACGATCCAAATACAGTAGATGATGAGATTCAAGAAGATTGTGAGTGTGGTGGTAATGCAGGCACAATAATTAGTGAATTAGAGGCATTATCAGTGCTTGTTTACCCTAATCCAGCATCCAACAAACTGACAATAGATTTGGGTGAATTGAATGGGGTTAACACTGCTATAAAGCTTTATAGCTCATCAAGTAAACTTGTCTTTGAAAAGCAGTCTTCATCAACACTTATAATAGATGTTTCTGGATTTGCCAAAGGCATCTATTCGCTTGAGCTCTCAACTGATGAAAAAGTCTTGAAAAGCCAATTGATGATTGAGTAATTACTAAGTAGCTTTCTGAATCAATACTTCTCTCATTTCACTGAAGCTTAGGTTTATCTTCAAACATCACAATAGTCTTCTAAAAATGATATGAGACTATTTATTACTGCTTTAGATCGTTTGAACACTGTTTATGACACAATGTATGTCCCAAAATAATCAGGACATGAGCTCAATCGTCATTCCTGACTCTAGCAAAGGTTATAAACACCTTGTGGGCCAATTTGTAGGCCACAAAAATCACTCAACACTAAACTTCTTCTCTACTGAACCATCATCATAGATATAGAAGAGGATTTGGTTAGTCGTGAAGTTGACTTCTCTGCCGTAAGCATCAACTACTTTCTCAAGTTTCTTGTTTGAATTGTTACTTTCATTTATATCAATAAGTCCATCGGTGTACATAGGTTCGAATCTGTAGACCATTGCGTTGAGATAGTAATCTAAACTGTACAATTCGAGACCTCCAATATTATCTACACTTTCCAAGGTGCAAAATGCTGGATGTCCTGAAACAGTAAGAAAATTACCTAAGCCAGAGTCTACATTTACATCAAGAAAAAGACACGCGATACTAGGTTCTTCGTATTGAGGGGGGTAATTACACTCTCCATAACGGAATTCAATCGAATTGTCCGATTCATATAAACAGATTTGAAAGTTCAAAGAACTTACTGTTGGATCTGGTGACCAGAAAACCTCTTCATATAAACCTGCATTAAGCCACTCTATTATAAATACTCTTTCCCCTGCATTACCTGTTGTATGATATCTAATTAATGAAGGATCATCTCCTGCAATACCTCGGTCAGCCAAATCAAAAAAAATTGGAACTAATCCATTTAGAAGAGAAAAATCAGAGGTTTCAGATCCAACCATCACTGCGCCTCCTCCGATTTGATCTAAAGATGTAAACTCATTGCCTGCAAGAGAGAACGTAAAACCAATTGGAATCGTAAATTCGGGGTCATCCCAGCCAAATTCAGAATCATAATATTCACTTGACAATAATGTCGATGTTTCTAATGGTATATAGAGTTCTTCAAGAACTATAAGGTTATAGCTATTTTGTCCAAAAAAATTAAAAGAAACCAACAAGGAAAGTATAGAAGTAAATAGAAGTCTCATGTCTGTAATATTAGCTTAGCAAGTTATATCAAAAACTAACATCAAAGCAGGGGTTCGAATCTGATTCGGGCTACATCAAAAATGAGGTCGTTTTTGAAAATTCAATATCCCTCTGTTTTTCATCAAAACACTATAAATTAGAACTTTAACAAAATAAGAGCAGCCCTTGTTGGGCTACGTATTTTTCTCCTCTCAAAACCCTCCGAAACATCAGTAAAATCAATAGTTTAGGGCATAAAAAAAGATCAATTAAGGTCTTTTTTGGCAGCCCGTAGGGGGCTATTTACTTCTCCACTATCTCTGAAACGTTGTCGGTCTTTATTTATAAACTTTTATCTTCTCTTTTGATAGGTGGTGTGTGTGTTTAACACTCTTATTTGAATAGGCATATATTTGGGTGATGAAATTACGATTACTACTTATAGCTCTATTATCATTCACACTTTGTTCCTGTACAAAAGAATATAATTGTGTTTGTGGAAGTAACGGAGACGAACCTTACATAATCATTGTTAGTGCAAATAATCTTGATGATGCTATTATGGAGTGTTCACCTCCAGGATCTGATTGTGAAATAGAAGAATAACAACAACGCCTAAAAACAAAATGTAAGCACATTCAAAGCCTCTCTGATCTTCTTTGAGTCTTTGGATGAAGTCTCAAACCTATCCATGTTCAAACATTAATTAAATATTTAGCCTATGCGTCAAATTATATTCGTTTTAAGCCTACTTTTTTCTGGTATCCCGTCGGTTAATGCTCAGATTTCTTGCTTGCCTGACGGCATCTCCTTCTACAACCAGACACAAATAGATAATTTCCCTAGCATGTATACGGGTTGTGCGGTTATTGAAGGCTACGTGAACATCGATACTCGTAACGCCTATAATGTTGATAGCTTGATTCAGATCACATTGATTCAAGGAGGCCTATACATGTCGGAAAACAACATTACTGAC
>MDSY01091173.1_pt1 | contig 13678 bp, 12 predicted proteins | sample 811131 | NCBI WGS metagenome assembly MDSY01 (sample SAMN05326643, study PRJNA326480) | marine metagenome | isolation source: seawater | place: Atlantic Ocean: South West | collected 2010
CCGGCGAGAACCGCCTGAACGGCGAGGCCCTGCCGCCCAAATTCACCGGCCACGCCCGCCCCGGCGACCGCCTGCTGCTGGCGTCGCCGGGCGGTGGCGGCTACGGCCTTACCGAAAACGAACAAAAAAAACGTGAGATAGGTAAAGTCACTTAGCTGTTAGTGAGAATCGTTTTCATTATTGTTCTCCGCGACTTACAAAACATACACGTCGCAGGAACCATAATGATGAAACGACGCAATGCCCCCCTGGCGCTCTGCGCCCTTGGCGGTGCCTCCGCCCTGTTGTTTGCCGAAACCCTGGCCGCCGACACCAACCGGTTGCCCTCCGTGGACATCATCGGCTCCAACGAGGACACCTTCAGCCTGTCCGGCTCGGCCCATGTGCTGTCCAGCGAAGACCTGGAGAAGAAGGAATACACCGACGTGCACCGCATGCTGCGCGATGTGCCCGGTGTCTATGTGCAGGAAGAAGAGGGCTACGGCCTGCGGCCGAATATCGGTATTCGCGGCACCGGCACCAACCGCAGTGACCGCATCACCGTGATGGAAGACGGCATTCCCATCGCCCCCGCGCCCTACGCGGCACCGGCGGCGTATTACTTCCCCAGCGCCGGCCGTTTCCACGGCGTGGAGGTGCTGAAGGGCCCGGACACCCTGCGTTACGGGCCCTTTACCGTGGGCGGTGCGCTTAATGTGCTGTCCACGCCGATCCCCACCGATGAGGCCGGCATGGTGCAGCTGGAGGCCGGCGAGGACCGCCATCAGCGCGGCCACGTCTGGTACGGCGCCAGCGAAGGGCAGTGGGGCTTCCTGCTGGAGACCCACCAGCAGAGCAGCGACGGCTTCAAGGATGTGGACCGCTCCAACCGGGACACCGGCTTTGACAAGCAGGACTACGTGGCCAAGCTGCGCTGGACCAGCCCCGACACCGCCGATGTGAAGCAGGCCCTGGAACTCAAGCTGTCGCATTCCAGCGAGGTGTCCAACCACAGCTACCTGGGCCTCACCGACCGTGATTTCAGTGATGACGCCAACCGCCGTTACGGGCTCAGCGCCTTTGACCAGATGGACAACGACCATGACGGCGTGGCCCTGCGGCATCACCTGGTGCTGGGCAGCGACACCAGCCTGGAAACCGCCCTCTACCGCAACAAGTTCCAGCGCAACTGGTTCAAGGTGGCCAGCGCCGGCGGCCAGAGCATCGGTGACCTGATCGAGGACGCCAACAACGGCGACGCCAACGCCCAGGCGATCCTCGACGGCGACCAGGACGTGGCCGACGTGCGTCTCAAGAACAACAACCGCGAGTACACCTCCGAAGGCATACAGACCGAGCTGTCCCACGGCTTTGAATGGGGCTCGGTGCGCCACGATCTGGTCGCCGGCGTGCGCTTCCATCAGGACGAAGTGGACCGCTACCAGCCGATCGAGGTGTTCGAGCAGCAGAACGGCAGCCTGGTGCGCAGCGGCTACATCGAGCCCACCGGCGGCGATAACCGCATCGAGGAAGCGGACGCCTTCTCCGCCTGGATGGTGGATCACATCCGCCTCGACCAGCTGCTGCTGACCGCCTCGCTGCGCTACGAGGACGTGGAAAGCGAAGCCAAGCGCTATGCCGACCCGGGCCGCAGCGTGGTCAGCCAGCGGGTCGACAATCAGGTCGACGAGCTGATGGCCGGCCTGGGCGCCACCTGGCTGCTGGACGACCACTGGGCGCTGCTGGCCGGCGTGCACCAGGGTTTCGCGCCCCCCGGCGCGTCTTCCGCCGAGGGCACCGATCCGGAGAAAAGCGTCAACTACGAGGCCGGCGTGCGCTACTGGAGCGGCCCGTTCAGCGCCGACGCCATCGCCTTCTTCAGTGACTACGAGAACACCGTCAACAACTGCTCGGTGGCGGCGCCGTGCCCCAACGGCGACACCATCGGCTCGCAGAGTTTCGGTGAGTCCCAGGTGCAGGGGCTGGAGCTGGGCCTCAACAGCCGCCTGTGGCAGGGCAACGGCCTCACCGCGCCGGTGCGCCTGGCCTACACCTACACCGACGGTGAAATCACCGAGACCGCCGACGACCTGAGCGTGCAGGACGGCGACGTGCTGCCGTACCTGCCGGAAAACCAGCTCAGCCTGACCCTGGGCCTGGAGCGTCCCGCCCAGTGGGGCGCCTACCTGACCACCACCTATGTGGACGAGGTGTGCGTGGACAACACCTGCGACCGTTCCAACGGGCCCGCTTTCCGCAGCACCGACGACTATCTGGTGGTGGATCTGGCGGCGTCCTACTATCTGCGCAGCAACGTGGAGGTGTACGCCAAGGTGGACAACCTGTTCGACGACCAGGAAATCGTCGCCCGTTCCCCGGACGGCGCCCGTCCCAACAGCCCGCGTACCGCCTACATGGGCGTGCGGGTGGGTTTCTGATGCGGCTGGCGCGCCGCACCGGTTGAAACCGGCCGGCGTTGCCCCCACTGTCTGCGGATACAGCAGAAAACCGGGCGTCGGTGTTATACTGGCGCCTTTCACTATCAGCAGGCAGGTGGTTTCTATGGATGATGTGATTCAGGTCATCAAGGACCAGATCGCGAAAAATCCGGTGCTCGTCTACATCAAGGGCACACCTCAGTTTCCCCAATGTGGCTTCTCCGCCCAGGTGGTGGAAGCCATGACCAGCGTCGGCAAACCCTTTGCCTACGTGAACATTCTGGAAGCGCCGGAAATCCGGCAGAGCCTGAAGGAATACGCCAACTGGCCCACTTACCCGCAGCTGTGGGTGAGCGGTGAGCTGGTCGGCGGGTGCGACATCATCATGGAAATGTACCGCTCCGGTCAGCTCAAGGAGTTGGTGGAAAGCGCCGCCGTGGAAGGCGACGCCTGAACCGACGCCGACGGCCCATTGGTTTTGCCAATCATTGCCAATGGGCCGGCCTGTTGAATCCTGGCACGGGATTCCCATGATAGGCGTGCAAAGGTGGCGTCAAGACGCCGCCGCCGGATGTGCGAAGATGTCTTCAACATTGATTCAACGCAGAGAGGAAAAACATGGGCGTACTGGTAGGTAAACCCGCACCTGATTTTACGGTTCCCGCCGTCCTGGGTGACGGCAGCATTGTGGATGAATTCACCCTTTCCGAGGCCATCAAGGGCAAATACGGCCTGGTGTTCTTCTATCCGCTGGACTTCACCTTTGTGTGCCCGTCCGAACTGATCGCCCTGGATCACCGCATGGACGCATTCAAAGAGCGCGGCGTGGAAGTGATCAGCGTGTCCATCGACAGCCACTTCACCCACAACGCCTGGCGCAACACCGCCATCAACGACGGCGGTATCGGTCCGGTGAAATACACCATGGCCGCGGACATGAACCACCAGATCTCCCAGGCCTACGATGTCGAATCCGAAGGCGGCATGGCGTTCCGCGGTGCCTTCCTGATCGACAACAAAGGCGTGGTACGCAGCCAGCTGATCAACGACCTGCCCCTGGGTCGTAACATCGACGAGCTGGTACGTCTGGTTGACGCCCTGCAGTTCCACGAGGAGCACGGTGAAGTGTGCCCCGCAGGCTGGCAGAAAGGCGACCAGGGCATGCAGGACAACCCGGCCGGCGTTGCTTCCTACCTGTCCGAGAACGCCGAGAAGCTGTAACTCTCAGCTCTCAGCGACGATAAAAAAGGGCGCCTTCTCGGCGCCCTTTTTTTGTGTGTGCTTGAGCGAGGCTTGTGGGAGCGGTCCTTGTGGGAGCGGGCCCCGCCCGCGAAAGGGAGCGGGAGCTCCCGGCAGGATCCGAGAGACCCCTAATCCAGCGCGCGGGCCAGGGTCGGCGGCATCTCGCCGGCCGGCGGCGGCGGCCAGCCGCCCAGGTCGCGGAAGCGGGTGACCATGGAGCAGAACAGCTCGGCGGTGCGGGTGGCGTCGTACAGCGCGGAGTGGGCGTCGCGCTGATTGAAGGGGATGCCGGCCGCTTCGCAGGCCTTGGCCAGCACGGTCTGCCCGTACACCAGCCCGGCCAGGGTGGCGGTATCGAAGCTGGAAAATGGATGAAACGGGTTGCGCTTGATGTCGGCGCGCTCGCTGGCGGCGTTGAGAAAGCCCTGGTCGAAGAAGCTGTTGTGCCCGACCAGCACCGCCCGGTTGCAGCCGTGCGCCTTGACCGCCTTGCGCACCGGCTCGAACACGCCCTTGAGGGCGGTCAGCTCGCCCACCGCGCCGCGCAGCGGGTTGTTGGGGTCGATGCCGGTGAAATCCAGCGCCGCCTGCTCGATATTGGCGCCGGGAAAGGGGTCGACGTGGAAGTGCACACGGGTCGACGGGCGCAGGTGGCCGCGGGCGTCCATGTCCAGCAGTACCGCGGCGATTTCCAGCAGGGCGTCGTTGCGGGCGTCGAAGCCCCCGGTTTCAACGTCCACCACCACCGGCAGGAAGCCGCGGAAGCGCAGGGCCAGGGACGGGTGTTGATTAGTCATGCTCTCTCCAGTCAGCGGTCGACATGCTACCCGATAACCGCACCTTGGGACAGGTGACGGCGGCGGACGGGCGCGGGTACAATACGCGCCTTTCTAATCGCGAGTTCTTGGAGTGACGCATGTCTGATATCAACAAGGTGGTGCTGGCCTATTCCGGTGGCCTGGATACCTCCGTGATCGTCAAGTGGTTGCAGGAAACCTACAACTGCGAAGTGGTCACCTTCACCGCTGATATCGGTCAGGGCGAGGAAGTGGAACCGGCCCGCGCCAAGGCCAAGGCGATGGGCGTGAAGGAAATCTATATCGAGGACCTGCGCGAAGAGTTCGTGCGCGACTATGTGTTCCCGATGTTCCGCGCCAACGCCATCTACGAGGGCGAGTACCTGCTCGGCACCTCCATCGCCCGGCCGCTGATCGCCAAGCGCCTGGTGGAGATCGCCGCCGAGACCGGCGCCGACGCCATCTCCCACGGCGCCACCGGCAAGGGCAACGATCAGGTGCGCTTCGAGCTGGGCGCCTACGCGCTGGCCCCGGGCATCCAGGTGATCGCGCCCTGGCGCGAGTGGGACCTGAACTCCCGCGAGAAGCTGATGCAGTTCTGCGAGGACCACGAGATCCCGGTGGACTTCACCAGCAAGAAGAAGAAATCCCCGTACTCCATGGACGCCAACCTGCTGCACATCTCCTATGAGGGCGGCAACCTGGAAGATCCGTGGTGGGAAGCGGAGGAAGACATGTGGCGCTGGAGCGTCAGCCCGGAAGCGGCGCCGGACAAGCCCACCTACGTGACCCTGACCTATGAGAAGGGCGACATCGTCGCCATCGACGGCGAACGCCTGAGCGCCGCCGAGATCCTCAGCAAGCTCAACAAGCTGGGCGGCGACAACGGCATCGGCCGTCTCGACATCGTCGAGAACCGCTATGTGGGCATGAAGTCGCGGGGCTGCTACGAAACCCCCGGCGGCACCATCATGCTGCCCGCGCACCGCGCCATCGAGTCGCTGACCCTGGACCGCGAATCCGCCCACCTGAAGGACTCGGTGATGCCCAAGTACGCCGAGCTGCTGTACAACGGCTACTGGTGGTCCCCGGAGCGCCTGGCGCTGCAGAAGCTGATCGACGCCACCCAGGAGAACGTCAACGGCGAAGTGCGCATGAAACTGTATAAAGGCGCCGCCACCGTGGTCGGCCGCCGCTCCGAGAACGACAGCCTGTTCGACGCCTCCATCGCCACGTTCGAGGACGATGCCGGCGCCTACGACCAGAAAGACGCGGAAGGCTTTATCAAGCTCAACGCCCTGCGCCTGCGCATCGCCGCCAAAAACGGCCGCAAACTGTCCTGATCGTCCCCGATCGGCGGGCCCCGGCCGGGGTCCGCTGTTACACATCGTCAATGGAAACCTTTCCGTTCTTGTACGAAGGTACCGATTAAGGCATTCCTTCGAATCACAACAACAGAAAGGTGGACCATGGCGACGCTCCCTGTTCCTTCGTTTTCAGCCGCACGGGCCGGGCTCTGCCTGGCGCTGATGCTGGTGGCCGCGCCGGTGGCGGCCGGCTGGCCGTTCAATCTGTTCTCGCCGCCCGAGTTCTCCGACCAGACCCGCGACGTGATCTTCGTCGGCAATAACTGGGAAGGCACGGTCAACGTGATCGACGCGGAGACCTATGAGCCGCTCGGCACCATCAACGCGATCCCCGATAAAAGCCAGCGCATGACCGAGATCTACCTGAACCCGGTGCGTCTGCTGTTCTTCCAGGGCGTGCGCCTGCTGATCGGCGAGGGCAACCACCAATACGTGGACGACATGTACAGCTCCAACAACGGCCGCCTGCTGGTGGTGTCGCGGCCCAGCTTCGCGGATGTGGTGGCGCTGGACGTGATCACCGGCGAAGTGGTGTGGCGCTTCCAGGTGGACGGCTACCGCTCCGACCATATGGCGATCTCGCCGGACGGCAAGCATGTGGCGGTGTCCGCCTCCACCGGCGGCGTGGTGCATGTGCTGGACGTGGCCACCGGCGAAGAGGTGGGCAATTTCCCGTCCGGGGATTCCCCCCATGAGAACATCTACTCCGAGGACGGCGAGCGCATCTTCCACGCCGCCATCGGCCAGGTTTTCACGCCGCTGGACCGGGGCCGGGTGGTCAAGCGCCTGACCAAGGGCGAGCGCCTGTTCCAGATCGTCGAGGCGGAGACCTTCGAGATCATCGAGCGGTTCGACCTGCGTGAAAAGCTGGACGAAGCCGGCTACACCGACCTGAGCCCGGCGATCCGACCGATGGCGCATACCCACGATGAGCGCTATTTCTACTTCCAGGTGTCGTTCTTCCACGGCTTCCTGGAGTACGACATGCAGGAAGACCGCATCACCCGTCTGGCGCACCTGCCCAACCTGGTGCCCAATCTGCCCCGCGAGAAGTACGTGAACGATTCCGCCCACCACGGCATCGCGCTGAGCGGCGACCAGAGCACCCTGTGCGTGGCCGGCACCATGAGCGACTATGTGGCGATCGTCTCCCGGGAGACCTTCGAATACACCATCTTCACAGGCATCGGCGAGAAGCCCTACTGGGTGACCACCAGCGAGGACGGTGAGCACTGCTATATCTCCTGGAGCGGCACCGACCAGATGTCCGTGTTCTCCTACAGCAGCGGCCAGGAAGTGGCCCGGCTGGATGTGGGGGATCACCCGCAGCGGGTCCGTGAAGGGCGTATACTGGAAAACTGGCTGACGCCCTGAAGCGCCCGGCGGGCGCGGCCCGCCGGTAAAATTTACGCTATTGTCTGGCCCCGCCGGGCGTCCCTGTGTACTCTGCCGAAAAGTCGGCGTGCCGGGGGCGCGGCGGGGTTTTTTGTTATCCAAAGGCTTCCTGGCGAAAGAGCAAGCGCATGAATAAAACCACCGTGGGCTGGCGGGAATGGGCCAGCCTGCCCGACCTGGGGATCAAGGCGATCAAGATGAAGGTGGATACCGGCGCGCGCACCTCCGCGCTGCACGCCTTCAAAGTGACCAGTTTCCAGCGTGACGGGCGCGAGTGGATCCGGTTCTGTATTCATCCGTTTCAGGATTCCGACCAGTCCCGGGAATGCGAAGCGCCCCTGCTGGACCGTCGTGTGGTGACGGATTCCGGCGGTCACCGGGAAGAACGCCCGGTGATCAAGACCCTGCTCGCCGTGGGCGGGCGCCGCTGGCCGGTGGAGATGACCCTCACCGACCGTGACACCATGAAATTTCGCATGTTGCTCGGGCGTACCGCCATGGATCAGTTGGTGGTGCATCCCCAGGCTTCATTTTTACTCGGTGGCAACGAGCATCAACCATGAAGATAGCGATTCTGTCCCGGAACAAGCACCTCTATTCCACGCGCCGTCTGGTTCAGGCGGGCGAGGACGCCGGTCACGAAATGCACGTGATCGACACCCTGCGCTGCTATATGAGCATGGTCTCCCACAAGCCGGAGATTCATTTCAAAGGCCAGGTGCTGGAAGGCTTCGATGCGGTGATCCCGCGTATCGGTGCGTCCGTGACCCAGTACGGCACCGCGGTGCTGCGCCAGTTTGAAATGATGGGCGTGTTCCCGGTCAACGAATCGGTGGCGATTTCCCGCTCCCGGGACAAGCTGCGCTCCCTGCAGCTGCTGTCCCGCAAGGGCGTGGGTCTGCCGGTGACCGGCTTCGCCCACTCACCGGACGACATTCCCGACCTGATCAACATGGTCGGCGGCGCGCCGCTGGTGATCAAAATGCTGGAAGGCACCCAGGGCATCGGCGTGGTGCTGGCGGAAACCCGCAAGGCGGCGGAATCGGTGATCGAGGCCTTCATGGGCCTGAACGTCTCGGTGATGGTGCAGGAGTACATCAAGGAAGCCGGCGGCGCCGACATTCGCTGTTTCGTGGTGGGCGGCAAGGTGATCGCCGCCATGAAGCGCCAGGCGCTGCCCGGCGAGTTCCGCTCCAACCTGCACCGGGGCGGCACCGCCAGCCTGATCCGCATCACCCCGGAAGAGCGCGCCACCGCGGTGCGCGCGGCGCGCATCATGGGCCTGAACGTGGCCGGCGTGGACATTCTGCGTTCCCACCACGGCGCGCTGGTGATGGAAGTGAATTCCTCGCCGGGCCTGGAAGGCATTGAAGCGGCCACTAATAAAGACGTGGCCGGGATGGTGGTGAAGTTTATTGAGAGTCATGCTCGGCCGCATCGTACCCAGACGAAAGGGGCGAAGGGCTGACGCCCAGTTGATAGTTGATAATTGATAATTGATAGCTAAAACAACACCCCGGTGAGTGATGACGAGCAGTAACCGCAAGAACAAACAGGAAGAGAAGGCGGCGCCGTTTGAGTTGAACGGCACGCGGGTGATGCCGGGCACGCGGGTCAAGGTGGAATTGCCGCTGGCCCAGTTGTACACGCAGACGCCGTTGAACGTGCCGATTCATGTGATTCATGGGCGGCGGCCGGGGCCGGTGCTGCTGGTGAGCGCGGCGATCCACGGTGATGAGTTGAATGGCGTGGAGATTATTCGCCGGCTGCTGCGCCATTCGTCGCTCAACCGGCTTAACGGCACCTTGTTGGCGGTGCCGGTGGTCAATGTGTTCGGCTTTATTCACAAGACCCGGTATCTGCCCGACCGCCGTGATCTCAACCGCTCGTTCCCCGGTTCGGAAACCGGCAGCCTGGGCGCGCGCATGGCCTGGCAGTTCAAGACCCAGGTGCTGGACCGCGCCACCCACGCGGTGGACCTGCACACCGGTGCCATCCACCGCGCCAACCTGCCGCAGATCCGCGCCGACCTCTCCAACGAGGACACCGCCGCCATGGCCGCCGCGTTCGGCGTGCCGGTGGTGATCAACTCGGTGCTCGGCGAGGGCACGCTGCGCGAAGTGGCCGAGGCCCAGGGCATTCCGGTGATCACCTACGAAGCCGGTGAAGCGCTGCGCTTCGACGAGAGCTCGATCCGCGCCGGCGTGAAAGGCGTGCTCAACATCATGCACCACCTGCGCATGACCGGCCCGCGCCGCACCCGCGCGCCCATGGAGCCGCACATCGCCCGCTCCTCGAGCTGGGTGCGCGCCGAGCGCGACGGCGTCTTTCTGCCGCTGGTGGCGCTGGGCGCCTGGCTGCGCAAGGGCCAGCTGATCGGCCGCATCTCCAGCCCGTTCGGCGGCGAGGACGTGACCATCGAATCGCCCTGCGCGGGTATCCTGGTGGGCCGCAACAACCTGCCGTTGGTCAACGAGGGCGAAGCCCTGTACCACATCGCCCGCTTCGAGGAAGTGCGCGAAGTGGCGCAGAATCTGGAAGTCTTCACCTCGGATATCGAACGCGGGCCGGGGCTCACCGGCGAACCGCCGATCGCCTGATAAGGACCGGATGATGATCTTGCCGTCGCCGCGGGCCGTGTATCGCGGTCTGCGCAAAATGCTGCGTTTTCTGGCGCGCCCGGCGCGGCGCGCCGGCAGCCGTGGCGGCCCGGTGATCCAGACCTATCGGGGCTACGGTTCCCGGGACGAAGTGTTCCTGATGGGGCGGGTGTTCCGGCAGCCGGGCCTGGGGCTCAAGCTGGGCGAGGGGCCGCTCGACGATCTGGTCAACATCGCCCGCCGCACCGCCCGCTGGGGCATCCGCGACGCCCGGGTGGCGGTCACCGTGGGCGACGCGCGCGCCAGCGTCACCACCGACCGGGACGGTTATTTCAGCGTGCAACTGCCGATCGAGGAGCCGCTGCCCGACGGCGCTTTCTGGCAGCAGGCGCGGCTGGAGCTGCTGCCCGCGTCGGAGAAGAGCGACGCGCCTTCCGGCGAACGCAGCGTGGCCGCCACCGCCGAGATCTATATTCCACCCCGTGAGGTGGACCTGGCGGTGGTCAGCGACATCGACGACACGGTGATCTACACCGGCGTCGCCAGCAAGCTGACCATGATGTACCAGCTGTTTATCGCCAAGGCCCGCCACCGCACCGCCTTTCCGGGCGTGTCCGCGTTCTACCGGGCGCTGTTCCACGGCGAAAGCGGCGAGCGCCGCCGCCCCATGCTGTACGTGTCCCGGGGCCCCTGGAGCATCTACGACGTGCTGGTGGAGTTCTTCCGTCTCAACCACATTCCCCACGGGCCGGTGCTGTTCCTGCGCGAATGGGGCGTGACCTTGCAGCGGCCGCTGCCGATCCGCGCCAAGGACCACAAGGCGATGCTGATCGAGCGCATGCTGTCGCTCTACCAGCAGCTGCCGTTCGTCCTGATCGGCGACAGCGGCCAGCACGACCCGGAAGTGTACGCCGACCTGGTGGCCCGCTACCCGGGCCGCATCCACACCATCTATATCCGCCACGTGCATCAAGGCGAGGACCGCGATCAGGCGATCCAGGCGCTCGCCGACCGCGTGGCGCAAAGCGGCTGCCAGATGATCCTCGCCAAGGACAGCCTGGAGATGGCCCAGCACGCCTTCCAAAACGGCCTGATCGCCGAACGCGGACTTCAAGAAGTCCGCGCCGACTGCCGTCGGCGCAGTTGACAGTTGATAGTTGACAGTTGATAGCGGAAACAACGCGATTCAGACGGTTGTCGTATTTGCAGAACGCGATTTGTAAATAAGCAGGGTCAGCATTCCCGCAGCACCGAGTTTGAATACACGCGCCGAAGCTAGCGGCTACGCATTGGTTTTAGCTATCAACTATCCACTGTCAACTATCAACTCTTCTCCTCGATCTTCCCGCCCGCGCCACGCCACGCTTCAAAGCCTCCTTCGATATCGCAGACCGGCCCAAACCCCATATCCATGAGCTGGGCGGTGGCGAGGGCGGAGCGGTGGCCGAGGGCGCAGAAGAGGACGAAGCGCTGGCCGCTGGCGAAGTCGGCTTTGTGGTAGGGCGAATCCGGGTCGACCCAGAATTCCAGCATGCCGCGCGGCGCGTGCAGGGCGCCGGGCACGGTGCCTTCCCGTTTCAGCTCGCGCACGTCGCGGATGTCCACGAAGCGCACGTCCGGGTCGTTCAGCAGGGCGCGCGCCTGTTCCGGGGTGAGCCGCTCGATGCGCGCTTCGGCGGCGGCCACCAGTTCCGAGACACTTTTCTTCAGGGCCATGACGGCGTCCTCCGTTATTGCGGTTTGCCCGGCGCGGGCACCAGGCCGTCGCGGCTGAGTACCACGGCGATCTCGTCGAGAATCGCCGGGTCGTCGATGGTGGAGGGCAGCGGGAAATCGCGGCCGTTGGCCATCTTGCGCAGGGCGGCGCGCAGGGTCTTGCCGGAGCGGGTCTTGGGCAGGCGCGGCACCACCAGGGCGCGGCGGAAGCGGGCCACGGCGCCCACCTGGTCGCGGATCAGTGCCACCAGTTCCTGTTCCAGGCGCGGCTCGTCGATGTCGGCGCCGTCCTTGAGCACCACCAGGCCCACCGGCACCTCGCCGCACAGCTCGTCGTGCATGCCCACCACGGCGGACTCCGCCACCGCCGGGTGGGTGGCGATGTGCTCCTCCATCACGCCGGTGGAGAGCCGGTGGCCGGAGACGTTAATCACATCGTCGGTGCGGCCCATGATGTAGACGAAACCGTCGGCGTCCAGATAGCCGCCGTCGCCGGTGTGGTAGTAGCCGGGGTGGTTGTTGAGATAGGCGTCCAGGTAGCGCGGATGGTCGTTCCACAGGGTCTGGGCGCAGCCCGGCGGCAGCGGCAGGCGCAGCACGATGGCGCCTTCCTCGTCCGGACCCAGGGGCCGGCTGTTGGCGTCCAGCACTTCCACCTGGTAGCCGGGCACCGGCCGGTTGGTGGAGCCGCCGCGCACCTCGGTCTGGCCCAGGCCGGTGCAGGGCGCGGTGACCGGCCAGCCGGTCTCGGTCTGCCACCAGTGGTCGTAGACCGGCCGGCCGGTTAGCTCGCTGAGCCACTGATAGGTGGGCGTGTCGAGCTTTTCGCCGGCCACGAACAGATGCCGCAGGCTGCTCACGTCGTAGCGCTTGAACGCCTCGCCGTCCGGGTCTTCCTTGCGGATCGCCCGGAACGCGGTGGGCGCCGCGAACAGGCCCTGCACGCCGTGTTCCTGCACCACCCGCCAGTAGGCGCCGGCGTCCGGTGTCTTCACCGGCTTGCCCTCGAACATCACCGTGGTGCAGCCGCCCAGCAGCGGCGCGTAGACGATGAACGAGTGGCCCACCACCCAGCCCACGTCCGAGCAGCCCCACCAGACTTCCCCGGCGCGCATGCCGTACACCTGGCGCAGCGCGTACAGCAGCGCCACCGCGTGGCCGCCGTTGTCGCGCACGATACCCTTGGGTTTCCCGGTGGTGCCGGAGGTGTACATGATGTACAGCGGGTCGGCGGCGTTCACCGGCACCGGTGCCGCCGGCTCGCTGCCGGTGACTTCCGCCCGCCAGTCCTTGAAGCCGGTGCCGGTCAGGTCCGCCGGGCCGGCGTCCCGCTGCAGCACCAGCACCGCCTCGACCCGGTGCGCCGCCTGCTCCAGGGCGCCGCTGACCAGCGGCATGTAGGGAATCACCCGGTCGATTTCGATGCCGCAGGAGGCGGTCAGCACCACCTTGGGCTTGGCATCGTCCACGCGGATCGCCAGCTCGTGGGCGGCGAAACCGCCGAACACCACCGAATGCACCGCGCCCAGCCGCGCGCAGGCGAGCATGGCGATGGCCGCTTCCGGCACCATGGGCAGATAGATCACCACGCCGTCGCCCTTGCCCACGCCCAGCCGCGCCAGGGCGCCGGCCAGTTCCGCCACCCGGTCTCTCAGCTGGTTGAAGGTGAAGCGCTGCTGGCTGGCGGTGACCGGGGAATCGTGGATCAGCGCCAGCTGCTCGCCGCGGCCCTGTTCGATTTGATGGTCCAGCGCCAGGTAGCTGGTGTTGAGCACGCCGTCGCCGAACCAGCGGTGGGTGCCGTCCTGCAGGGTGTCCAGAATGCGGGTGGGGGCCTGGTACCAGGCCACGGCCCGGGCCTGCTCGGCCCAGAAGCCGTCGGCGTCCTGCCGCGCCCGCTGGTAGGCTTCCGCGTAACTCATGCTCCGCTCCTCGCCGTCGTCGCTGCTTGTTGTTATTCGCCGCGCCCAAAGGGACGCTCAGGCTCATACAACCACGAAGCGGGCGGGGAGGCTATTCGACGAAGGAGGTAGGGGCGGGCCTTGAGACGGAGTTCTCTCCAGCCGGGGGATCGGGTCTGTGTCAGGCCCTTCCGGGAACGCCGTGAACCCGTCCCTGGGGGCTCCCTGTCGGACGTCCTGTCC
>MDSY01067366.1_pt1 | contig 13677 bp, 11 predicted proteins | sample 811131 | NCBI WGS metagenome assembly MDSY01 (sample SAMN05326643, study PRJNA326480) | marine metagenome | isolation source: seawater | place: Atlantic Ocean: South West | collected 2010
GTAAATGAAGGACAATTTAGATATTCAACTTTGATTAAAGGTAAATATGATAATGATGAAAACTTTTCACATGTAATATCAAAGAATACTTCAAGTAGAATAAGATATCTTTTAAGAGAGAATGTTAGAAATAAAGAAGGAACAGGAGATAATGCAGAAATTGCAGGTTTTTCTATTGGAGGTAAAACTGGAACTGCAATTAAAAATAAATTAAATCGTTATAATAAAAAAGAAAACTTAAGTAGTTTTATAGGATTTTTTCCAAGTTATAATCCTAAATATTTAGTTTTTATTATGGTAGATAATCCTAAACCTATAAAAGAAACTGGTTGGTATGCTACTGGTGGAGCAGTAGCTGCACCAACTGTTAAAGAGATTATAAATGAAATGATTCCAATAATTAGAATCGAACCTAAAATTATTGAAAAAGATTTATCACAACATGTTAATTTAATAAATTAATTTTAGAATTTAGGAAATAAATTGCTACTTGCAAATGTTTTAAAAGACACAAAAGAAATTAAAAAAATAAATTTTGATAATTTTAATCCTTTAATTAAAGGAATACACTTTAATTCTAAAAAAATTTTAAGAAATTTTATTTTTGTAGCAATTAAAGGAGAACACGATGATGGACACAAATATATAAATGAAGCTTTAAAAAATGGAGCAAAATTAATTGTAGTAGAAAAAAAGGAAACTATTAATAATTTAAAAAAAAAAAAAATAAAATTTATTTATACAAAAAACTCAAGATCTTTTTTATCAAAAATTTCTTCAAACTTTTTTATATATCAGCCTAAATTTATTTCTGCAGTAACAGGGACTAATGGTAAAACTTCAGTTTCATATATTACACAAGAGCTATGGAAAAATTGCAATATTAATTCGGCATCTTTGGGAACCTTAGGATTGATTTCTAATAATTTTAAAAAAAAATTATCTCTTACAACTGAAGACAGTATAAATATTTATAAAATATTATCTAATTTAAGTAAAAAAAGAATTAATAATATTTGTATAGAAGCTTCTAGTCATGGTTTAAAACAACATAGAATTGATAATGTGAAAGTAGATGTTGCTGCAATAACAAATATTTCAAGAGACCATTTTGATTATCATAAAAATTTTAATAATTATTTTAATTCTAAAATGAGATTATTTTTAGAAATTTTAAAAAAAAATGGAACAGCAATAATTAATTCTGATTTAAAAGAGTCAAAAAAAATAATAAGAATTTGTAAAAAAAAGAAAATTAATATTTTTACTTATGGATATAATTCAAAAGATTTAAAACTTATTAATTTTTGTGAAGAAAATAATTATAAAAAAGTAAAAATTTCTTATAAAAATAAAATTTATAATTATAAACTTCCAATTATTGGTGATTTTCAAGTTTTTAACAGTCTTTGTGCAATTTCAATAGCACTTCATTCTGGAGTTTTAATAAATAGATGTTTAAAAAACATAAAAAAAATTAATCAAATACCTGGTAGGTTAGAATTTATAAAAATTCCGAAAAAAATTAAAAAAAATATTTCGATTTTTTTAGATTACGCTCATACCCCGGATGCAATTGAAAATGTTCTAAAAACTTTAAAAAGAAAAAAAACTGATAAATTATCTATTGTATTTGGATGTGGCGGAGATCGAGATAAAAAAAAAAGACCTATGATGGGTGAAATTGCAAATAAATTTGCTGATAAGATATATATTACTGATGATAATCCAAGAAATGAATCAGCTAATAAAATTAGAAAAGAAATAATTTTTAAATGTCCTAAAGCACTAGAAATAAAAAATAGATACCAAGCTATAAAAAAATGTATTAGTTCTTGTGAAGATGGAGAAAAAGTTTTAATTGCTGGGAAAGGTCATGAGGAATATCAAATAATTAAAAAAAAATTTTATAAATTTAATGATAAAAAAGCTGTTTTAAAAGTTTTAAAAAATTTATGATTGAAAAAAAATGGAATACAAAGCACTTTCAAAATGCTTTATCTTTAAATAAAAAAATTGAAACTAGTATTAAAGGAATTTCAATAAATACTAGATCATTAAAAAAAAATAATCTTTTTTTACCTTTAAAAGGAAAAAGGTTTGACGGACATCAATATATTCATGAAGCTTTTAAAAAGGGTGCAAGTTTATCTCTAGCAAATAAAAAAAATTATAAATCATTTAATCTACAAAAATTTAAAAAAAAAATTATTCTAGTAGATAGTGTTATTTCTTCTTTACATAAATTAGCAAAATATTCTCGAAAAAATATAGATGGTAAAGTTATTGGCATTACTGGAAGTGTTGGTAAAACTAGTATTAAAGATGCTATTACTTTAATTTTGAAAAAAAAAAATGAAGTTCAATCGTCTTCTGGAAATTTTAATAATTTAATTGGAATGCCAATAAATTTAGCAAACTTTCATAATAATTACGAAATTAATATATTAGAATTAGGAATGAATAAACCTGGAGAAATAAAAAAATTATCTCATATTTGTAAACCAGATATTTCTTTAATTACAAAAATTTCTGATGCGCATATAGGAAATTTTAAATCTTTGAAAGAAATTGTTTTAGCAAAATCAGAAATATTTCTTGGTATGAAAAAAAATGGTACTGCGATAATAAACAATTTTGATCCTTATTATTATATTTTAAAAAGACAATTAAAGAATTCTGGTATAAAAAATATTATTAATTTTGGAAATTCTAAAAATTGTGACGTAAAATTAATAAAATACAAATATGAAAATAATATTTGCAGAATATTTGTAAATGCTTTTGGAAAAAAAATTAATTATTGTTTAAAAAATTTAGGTGATCATTGGATTGAAAATTCATTATCAATTATTTCTGTAATTTTTGCTCTAAACAAAAATATAGAATCTTATTTAGGAAGATTTGAAAAAATTGAAGCAATAAAAGGAAGAGGAAAAATTACAAATAAAAAATTTAATAATAAAAATATTGTATTAATTGACGATTCATATAACTCTAGTCCAAAATCTTTAGAAGCATCAATTCAATTTCTTAAACGTTTTGGACAAAAAAAAAGAAAAGTATGTGTAATTGGAGATATGTTGGAATTAGGAAAATTTTCAAAAAAATCACATGAAAATTTAAAACGAATTTTAGAAAATAATAATATTTATCATATTTATACTATTGGAAATGAAATGAAAAGTTTATTTAATATTTTATCAAAGAATTTTACGTGTAAACATGCAAAAGATTTAAATGAGTTGTATACAGATTTGAAGAAAAATATTAAAAATAATGATATTATTCTATTTAAAGGATCAAGATCAATGCATTTAGATAAGATTATAAAAAAAATTAAATAGTTACATATGTTTTATTATTTATCTTTATATTACATTCAAGAGTTTTCTTTTTTAAATGTTTTCAAATATTTAACATTTAGATCTGGTGGCGCTTTATTAACTAGTTTAATTATAAGTTTTTTGTTTGCTCCTATTATTATTAACTGGTTAAAAAAAAATCAAAAAAATAAAAAAACTGTAAGAGAAGATCTCCCCAATAATCATTTAGTAAAAAAAATAGGGACTCCAACTATGGGAGGATTATTAATTTTAATTTCTTTTATTTTTAGTACTTTACTTTGGAGCGATCTTCAAAATCACTATATATGGATAGTTTTATCAATTACTTTTGGTTTTGGAGCATTAGGTTTTGCTGATGATTACACAAAATTAACTTCTAAAAATAAAAAAGGATTAAAAGCTGGTACAAAATTAATTTTTCAATTTTTAATCAGTTCTATTACACTTTTTTTTCTTTATAATTTAATTGAACATCAATTTATTAATACTTTAGCCGTACCTTTTTTTAAAGATTATTTAATTGATTTAGGAGTTTTTTTTCCAATTTTTGCCTTTTTTGTAATTATTGGAACTTCAAATGGAGTAAACTTAACTGATGGTTTAGATGGCTTAGCTATAGTTCCAGTGATAATTACTGCAACATGTTTAGCATTAATAGCTTATTTAGTTGGAAATAAAATTTTTTCAGATTACCTTAATATTTTTTTTATTGCTGGAGCAGGCGAATTATCAGTATTAGCATCTTCTTTAATTGGCTCATGTTTAGGTTTTTTATGGTTTAATGCTCATCCTGCAAAAATTTTTATGGGGGATACTGGCTCTTTATCAATCGGGGCAGCAATCGGATCAATTAGTATTATAATTAAGCATGAAATAGTTTTATTTTTAATAGGATTTTTATTTGTTATTGAAACATTGTCAGTCATTTTGCAAGTTGCTTATTTTAAAGCATTTAAAAAGAGATTATTTTTAATGAGTCCCTTACATCATCATTTTGAAAAAAAAGGTTGGCATGAGAATACAATTGTAATTAGATTCTGGATTTTAGCTGTAATTTTTGCACTTATTGGGTTAGCAACACTAAAACTTAGATAGTAAAAAAATTAATGAATTTTTTTTTAGATAAAAAAATAGGTATTTTAGGATTAAGTAAAACTGGTATTAGTTCTGTAAAGTTTTTAAAAAAAAAAGGGTTTGATATTTTTGGATGGGATGATAATAAAGAATTATTTTCTAAATTAAAAAAAAAAAATAATTTTAACATAAAAAATTTAAATTCTAACAACTCCAAATATATGGATTTGTTACTTGTTTCACCAGGAATAAGTAGTACAGGTAAAAATAAACATAAAATATTAAAAAAAATTAATAATGATAAAGTTGAAATAATAAATGATATTGAATTATTTTATAGATTTAATCCTGATGAGAAATATATTGGCGTTACAGGAACAAATGGTAAATCAACAACAGTTTCGTTATTAAATCACACATTAAAAAAATTAAAAATTAAAAGTACATTAGGTGGAAATATAGGGAAGCCAGTTTTTGATTTAAAGAGAATTAAAAAAAGTTTTTGTATTCTAGAAATTTCATCTTTTCAACTAGAATTAATGAAAAGAACAAAATTTAAAGTTGCTATTTTATTAAATATTACCAAAGACCATCTTGATAGACATGGTAATTTTAATAATTATATTTTTGAAAAAATTAAAATTTTTAATAATCAAAATAAAAATGATTTTTCAATTATAGGTATAGATAATAAAATTACTTTAAGTTTAGTTAAGAAATTAAAAAAAAAATTATCTTCAAAAATTATTACTATTTCAGGACAAAATAATAATGCAGATATTTATGTTAAAAACAAAAATTTAATAATTAATTTTATTTTAAATAAAAAAAAAATATTTAAGAAAATAAATTTAGAAAAATATAAAAATATTGTAGGAGAGCATAATTATCAAAATATAGCGGCTGTTTACGCTAGTATTTTATGTTTAAATTTTAATAATTGGGAAAAAATTTATACATCTATTAGATCTTTTAAAGCATTACCTCATAGATTGCAAAAAATAAGAGAAATTAATGGAGCTACTTTTTATAATGATAGTAAAGCAACGAATGTTTCTTCAACAAATTATGCTATAAAAAATTTTAATAATATTTATTTAATTTTAGGAGGAAGACTTAAAGAAAAAAGTTTAGAAGGATTAAAAAAAAACTTTTTTAGAATACGACATATTTTCTTGCTTGGCGAAACAAAGTTTTTATATCAAAGATATTTAAAAAATTTTTTAGATTGTACAGTTGTAAAAAATTTAAAAGAAGCAGTCAAACTTGCTTATAATTTATCTAAAAATGAAATAAAAAATAAAAAAATTAAATCTTCTAATATTTTATTATCCCCTGCATGCTCCTCTCTAGATGAATGGAAGAATTTTGAGGAAAGGGGAAAAGCATTTATTAAATTTGTAAAAGAAATTTAAAAAAAAATGCGAGAAGAAAAATTAAATATATTAATTTATAATTGGTGGAGAAGTATAGATAGAAAGATTTTTATATTTTCTATATTATTAATATTAATAGGCTGTGTAATTTCTTTTGCTGCAACTCCATCAATAGCAATTAAATATAATTTAGAAGAGTACCATTTTGTTAAAAAACATTTAGTTTTTGCTCCAATCACTTTTTTTTTTATTTCTTTCACATCTTTGCTTTCACATATTGGAATAAAACGTATTTTTCTTTTTATATTTTTAATTTCTATAATTTTTATTTTATATTCCTTTTTTTTAGGAATTGAAAATAAAGGATCTATACGATGGGTATCTTTTTTTGGATATTCATTCCAACCTTCAGAATTTTTAAAAGTTTCTTTTATAGTAATATGTGCTTGGATTTTTTCATTAAAAAATAAATTTCAATTAATGAGTAAGAAATTATTTACATTTATTTTATATCTTTTAGTTTCTAGTTTAATTTTAAAACAGCCTGATTTCTCAATGTTTTTAATTATCTCTATAGTTTATTTTGGGCAATTATTTATATCTGGTCTAAAATGGAGGTGGGTATTAGCTAGCGGTGCATTTCTTACATCAATATCACTAGCTGCATATTTTATATTAGATAATGTTAAAAGACGTATTGATATTTTTATAAATCCTCAATCTGGCGATAATTATCAAATAACTAAATCAATTCAAGCAATAGAAGAAGGTCAATTATTAGGTAAAGGTCCAGGAATGGGTAATATTAAAGATAGTTTACCTGATGCACATACAGATTTCATTTTTTCAGTAATAGCTGAAGAATTTGGTTTGATTATTTCTTTATTAATCATTACTTTTTTTATTTATTTAATTGCAAATATTTATAAAAGATTAAGAGTAGAAAAAGAATTTTTTACTATTTTATGTGTTTCTGGTTTAGTAATTCAATTTAGTTCTCAAATATTAATAAATATTGGATCTACTATTGGTTTAATACCAACCACAGGCACGACACTTCCCTTTATTAGTTATGGAGGATCTTCAATGATAGCAATGGCTTTAAATATTGGTGTAATTCTAGCTTTAACTAGAGTAAATTATAAAAATATAACTCTTTCAAATGAAACATAAATATAAAATTGCAATAGTTGCAGGAGGGACAGGCGGGCATATATTTCCAGCTATTTCTTTGGCTGAACAATTAATTTTAGAAAAAAAAAAAGTTTTATTTTTGTCAGATAATAGAACAAAAAAAATTTTTAATAACTATAGAAGAATTTTTTCAAAAGATGATATAAAATTTTATCATTTACAAATTTCAAGAAAAATTAAAGATTTTTTTAATTTTTTTAATAATTTATATAAAATTTTTTGTATTATAAGAAAAGAAAATCCAAAAATTGTTATTGGCTTTGGTGGTTACACGTCTATTCCTTTTTTAATTATTTCAAAAATTTTGTTAAAACCATTAATTTTACATGAGCAAAATATAATTTTAGGATCTGCTAATAAATTATTTTTGTTATTTTCAAAAAAAGTTATTTTTGGTTTAGGTGATAAAAATAAAAAAGTTTTAAATAAAAGATTTTTTTACATAAGAAATCCAGTTAGAAAGAAAATATTAATTCTTAGAAGAAAAAAATTTAATTATAACAAAAAAAAAATTTCTTTATTAATAGTTGGAGGTAGTCAAGGTGCTACTATTTTTGATAATTTAATTCCAAAGACAATAAATTTATTACCTTTATCATTAAAAAGAAGAATAAATATTTTTCACCAATGTTCTAAAAATAATCTTAGGGTTGTAAAAAAATCTTATAGAGAATTTAAAATTAATGCCGTATGTAAATCTTTTTATAATAATTTACCTGAAATTATGTTTAATTCACAATTTGTAATTTCCAGATGTGGAGCTTCTACGTTATCAGAAATTTTAACTTTAGGGAAACCTTGTATATTAATACCTTATAAATTTGCAAAAAAAAATCATCAAGAAAAAAATGCAGATTGGTTAGTTAAGAATGGTGTTGGAGTAAAAATATCAGAGAAAGAATTAACTAAAGATTTATTTAGAAGAGAATTAATTGATTTTATTAAAAATAAAAAAAAATTAATAAAAATGTCGAATAAATCGTTTTCATTAGGTGATAATAAATCATTAATTAAACTCTCTAAGTTAATTAATTAAAAACAATATGAAAATATTAGAAAAAAATATTAAAAATACTATTCATTTTATAGGAATAGGAGGAATTGGCATGTCTGGAATAGCTGAAGTTTTATTTTCTAAAGGATACAAAATTCAAGGTAGCGATATATCTAGAAATACTAATGTTGATAGATTAAAAAAAAAAAGGTATTAAAATTTTTATAGGTCATAAAACAAGTAATTTAAAAAATGTGAATATTGTAGTTAAATCAACTGCAATTAAAAATAACAATCCAGAATTAGTTTTTGCAAGAAAAAATAATATTTTAATTTATAAACGATCCGATATGTTAGCGGCTATTATGCAATACAATGAATCTATAGCTGTTTCAGGGAGTCATGGTAAAACAACTACTACATCATTGATTTCTTCTGTTTTAGAAAGTGCAAATTTTGATCCAACTACAATTATTGGTGGCATCGTTAATAAATATAAAAGCACAACAAGAATTGGAAAAAGTAATTGGATGGTTGTAGAAGCTGATGAATCAGATGGTAGTTTAATAAATTTATTTCCTAAAATTGCAGTTTTAACAAATATAAGTATGGAACATATGGATTTTTATAAAAAGTATGAAAATTTAAAAAAATATTTTTTAGAATTTATTAATAATATTCCTTTTGATGGAGTAGCTATATATTGTAATGATAATCATAATTTAAAAAAAATTATATCAAAGGTTAAAAAAAGAAATGTTGTCAGTTATGGATTTGACAAAGAAAGTAAAATTAAAGCTTTTAATATTATTATAAATAATAAAGGGTCTTATTTTGATGTTCAGATTAAAAAAACAAATTTTTTTAAAAAGGAATTAATAAAAAATATACATTTAAACGTTCTAGGAAAACATAATATTCAAAATTCATTAGCTGCTATAACAGTTGCTAAAATATTAAATATAAAGACACAAAATATAAAAAAAGCATTTAAAGAATTTAAAGGTGTAAAAAGAAGATTTTCTTTAGTTTGTAATTATAAAGGTATAAAAATTATTGATGATTATGCACATCATCCTGAAGAGATTAAGGCAACTTTAAAATTAGGAAGAATACTTAAACCAAAAAAATTAATTGTAATTTTTCAACCTCATAGATTTTCTAGATTTAAAAATTTATATAATGATTTTAAAAAAGTATTAATAAATTGTGATCAATTATATGTAACTGAAATATATTCTGCAGGTGAAAAAAAGAATTCTTTTTCTAATGAAAAGTTTGTTAAAGACATGAATTTGAAAAAAAAAAATTTTGCAAAAGTATTAAACTCTCCAAAACACTTGCCAAAAATTATAATTAATAACTTAAGGAAAAATGATCTTATAATTTTTATTGGGGCAGGCGATATATCGAAATGGGCTAATGAATTACCTAAAAGATTAAAAAAATTTAAAAATTAAAAATTTTTATGATGAAACTACCTAAAATAAAAGGAATTTATAAGAAAAACTTTCCTTTATCAAAAGCAACTTGGTTTCAAACAGGAGGAAAAGCCGAGGTATTATTTATTCCAAAAAATATTAGTGATTTAAAATTTTTTTTACAGAAAGTAAAAAAAATACCAATTACAATTATTGGAGGCGGCTCAAATCTATTAGTTCGTGACAAAGGAATCAAAGGTATTGTTATTAAATTAAGTAATGGTTTTGATTATATAAATTTTGAAAAAAATTATATTTTATGTGGTGCATCGACAAAAAATATAAATTTATCTAAAAAATTAGCAAAAGAGAATATAACTGGATATGAATTTTTATCAACAATTCCAGGAACTTTAGGTGGTAGTATTTATATGAATGCTGGTTGTTTTGGCCATGAAATTAAAAGTTTAATAAAATCAATTATAGTTATAAATAAAAGTGGTAAATTGATTGAATTAAATAAAAATTCAATTGAATTTTCATATAGAAAATCAAATTTAAAAAAAAATTATTTTATTATTGCTGCAAAACTTATAATTAAAAAAGGTCATGAAAAAACAATTAATAAAAAAATTAAAAAATTTATTAGCATTAGAAAAAAAACTCAGCCAATTAAAACGTTAACTGGAGGAAGTACTTTTGTTAATCCTGTTAAAAATAAAGCGTGGAAATTAATAAAGAATTCTGGATGTTCAAAATTAGTTGTGGGAGGTGCTAAAGTTTCTGATAAGCATTGTAATTTTTTAGTTAATACAGGAAATGCTACATCAACAAATTTAGAAACTTTAGGAAATAAAATTAGAAATAAAGTTTTTAAAAGTACAGGAATAAAATTAAATTGGGAAATTAAAATAATAGGTATGAAATGAAAATGAAAAAGATTGCACTTTTATTAGGAGGACCATCAGCTGAAAAAAAAGTTTCTTTAGAAACAGGTAAACATGTATATAAATCATTACAAGAATTAGGATATCTTGTAAAAAAGATTCATGTATCTTCTAATAAAAAAATTTTTATAGAAAAATTAAAAAAATTTAACCCAGATTTTATTTTTAATGCTCTTCATGGTACTTTTGGAGAAGATGGACAAGTTCAAAGAATATTAGATAAATTAAAAATAAAATACTCACACTCAGGCGCTAAAGCTTCTGAAATAGCTATGAATAAAAAAAAAACAAAATTAGTTTTTAAGAAGATTAATATTCCTTTTCCTTCTGATTTGATTTTAAATGAAAATAATTTTAAAAAAAAAATAAAAAAAATACCTTTTAAATTTCCTTTAGTAATTAAACCTATCAATGAAGGATCTAGTGTAGGAGTTAAAATTTGTAAAAATATTAAAGAATTAAAAAATTATAGATTAGGAAAAAAAATAAATTATCTTTTAGAGGAGTATATTCCTGGTAGAGAATTAACAGTTGGTGTTGTGAATAATAGAGTTTTAGATGTTATTGAATTGAAAACTAAGAATTTATTTTATGATTATAATTCAAAATATACCAAAGGTTTAACAAAATATATAATCCCTGCTTCTATTCCAAAAAGTATAGAAATAAAATGTAAGAAATATGCTTTAAAAATTCATAAATTTTTAAATTGTAAAGGAATAACTAGAACGGATTTTAGATTTGATAATAAAGATATTTTAAAAAAAAAAATATATGTTCTTGAAATTAATACGCAGCCAGGAATGACACCATTATCTTTAGTGCCTAAAATGGCAAAATACAAAGGTATAACATTTAATATGCTAGTTAAAAAAATTATTGATGATATTTAAAATTTGCCAGATGATAATAAGCCGGGTTCTGTAATAAAGAATAAAACTTCGAATCTCTTATTCTATATTTGACAACTATTAATCTAGAGTAATTGTTACCAATTACTTCAAGCAACCTACCCAGGTGTAAATGTGAAAACTCATTATATATGCACACCTCTTTTTGGTTTTGCTCCTGATGGGGTTTACCTTGCCTTATTTGTTACCAAATAAGCGGTAAGCTCTTACCTTACCTTTTCACCCTTACCATAAATAAACAATGGCGGTTTACTTTCTGTGGCACTTTCCCTAGAGTCTTACCTCCGGCGGACGTTATCCGTCATCATGTTTCCAAGGAGCCCGGACTTTCCTCTTAAAAAATAAGCAGTCATCTAACCATCTGGCAAATATATAATTAATACTTTTTTAGATATTCTTCAAGATAAATTTAACAATTAAACATTAGAGAATTTATTATTTAAATATTTTTTTTATATCATTCCAATTAAATTTTTCTCCTGGATCTAATTTTCTATCTGGTGATATATCAGAATGTCCTAGAACCCAATCTTCTTCAATTTCATATTTATTTTTTAATTTTTTACATAAAAATATAAGAGCATTCATTTGTTTTTTTGAAAAAGGAATATATCCAAATTCATGGCCAGGATTTTCAAGTTCGATTCCAATTGATATATTGTTTAAATTATCAATTCCTTTCCACCGTGAAACTCCTGCATGCCACGCTCTATTCTTTTCATCAACTAAATTTATAATTTTTCCATCTCTTCCTATTAAATAGTGGGAAGAAACTTTTGAATTTTTATCACATAGTCGCTTGTAAGCATCTTCGAATGTTTTCATTCCTGTATAATGTATAATAATCGATTTAATTTTTGTACCTTTAGGTCTTTTATCGAAATTTGGTGATTTTTTTTGGATAATTTTTGTAATCATTAAACTAATTTTGGATTATTTTTTAATCATATTCTTTGGATCCAAAATTTTATCTAAATTTAATTTTTTATCTAATTTTAATTCTATGACAGCTTCTTTTAAAGAAATATTTTTTTTGTAAGCAAGTTTTGCTACTTTAGCTGATTGATCATAACCAATATAAGGATTTAAAGCTGTTACTAACATTAAAGAACTCTCTAAATTTTTTTTTATAGTATCCATATTTGGTTTAATACCAATTAAACAATTTTTTGTAAAACTTGATATAGATTCAGATAGTAAATTTATACTTTGCAATAAATTAAATATTATAACAGGTTTAAAAACATTTAATTCTAGATGGCCACTAGAAGCGCATATAGAAATAGTTACGTTATTTCCCATTACCTGACTAGATACCATTGTTAGTGCTTCTGATTGCGTTGGGTTTACTTTTCCAGGCATTATTGATGAACCTGGCTCATTTTCTGGAATTTTAATTTCTCCTATTCCACTTCTTGGGCCAGAAGATAAGAATTTAATATCATTTCCAATTTTCATTAATGAGATAGCTAAATTATTTAATGCTGCTGACGTATCTACAATAGGTCCATGAAAAGACAATGATTCAAATTTGTTTTTTGAAGAATAAAAAGGAATTTTTGTAATTTTTTTTAAGTGTCCTATAAATTTATTTTCAAAACTTTTTGGAGCATTAATTCCTGTTCCAACAGCAGTTCCACCTTGAGCTAGTGCAAACATTTTTTTAAAAGTTTTTTCTATATTATCTAAATCATTTTTAATTCGTTGAGTATAACCTGAGAATTCATCTCCTAATGTTAAAGGAGTGGCATCTTGCATATGTGTTCTTCCAATTTTTATTATTTTTTTAAATTCTCTTGTTTTTTTTTTTAAGACAGAAAGCATTTCTTTAATTGAAGGAATAAGTTTTTTTTTTATTTGAATTACAGAAGCTATATGCATTGCAGTTGGAAAACTGTCATTACTTGATTGTGATGCATTTACATGATCATTAGGATGAACTAATTTTTTTGCACTTATTCTGCTAGTTGATAATTTATTTGCATAATTAGATATAACCTCATTTAAATTCATATTTGTCTGAGTACCAGAACCTGTTTGCCAAATTTTAAGGGGAAATTGATTATTTAAATTTCCTTTTAGTATTTGTTCGATTGCTTTTATAATTAAACTTGCAATTTTATTATTTAAAACTTTTAAATCTTTATTTGCTAAAGCAGAGGCTTTTTTTTGTAATGCAAAAGCTTTTATAAAATCATTAGAAAAAATTTCAGTTCCAATATTAAAATTATTAAGAGATCTTTGAGTTTGCGCTCCCCATAAGCAATCTTTTGGAACTGCTATCTTACCAAAACTATCTTTTTCGTATCTTTTGCCTTTATTTTTTTTCATATACAAATTTAGAAAAAATATACAGAATATAAAGAATAAGTAATTATTAATATTTGCATTATTTATACAATTTTCAATAAAA
>MDSY01107693.1_pt1 | contig 13677 bp, 3 predicted proteins | sample 811131 | NCBI WGS metagenome assembly MDSY01 (sample SAMN05326643, study PRJNA326480) | marine metagenome | isolation source: seawater | place: Atlantic Ocean: South West | collected 2010
AAAATAATAAAGTGAACACAGGGGCTTCGGCCCCTTTTTTGTAGAGACACTTATGGGCTGGTTTAAGACTAAGAAAAAACATTATGCGGATACACAAACTATTCGTGTAATCGAAGATAGTATGATTCCAGACATGATGCTGTCTGTCGCTGTTGACGTACAAATTACTGAGCAGCCTGTCGATGTTCTTCTAAAAGAACATTACATGAAATCCAGCTTTCGCAAATTTGATAGCGCGTATGCTTGGGCTAAAAGAGACAACGAAGAAACAGGCTTACCCAATTATCTTTATAAAACACCTGATGTAGACATATGGGAAAACACTGACGGATACGAATTAGCCATTGCTCAATTAAAATCAGATGTTGGGCAAACTGCTGTCGTTGATTACATGAAGTTCAGGCCCATTAACAATATCTTTATGGGTTGGAAATACCTAACAGAAAGCTACGGATACAATTACAAAACCAATGAGTTAGAAAGCTTAGCAGAGCCTTATGACTATGTTGTTGTTACGTTAACTGCTGCAGATGACCCAGAAGACCCACCAATACGCACAGAAGTTATAACTGTCATGTGGACCCGTTATTACTTGGATCACATGGTGGGTGTGTACGAAACAGGCCCAAACAACTCTGAAGACGGTATTAACTACGTTCAACCTGAGTCAGGGAGCATGGAAGCATGGGGTGTCCCTAGTAATTATGGGTATACACCTACGCGAGGCAATTACAGCCAGTTCAACTTCACTAACCCAATGCAGTTGACAAGTCAGGCTGAGATAGAAGAGATACGAGTAGGTGTAAACGAAACAGAAGGTGTTGAAATTTGGGTTACTTGGGAAAACCCTAAGATACCCCCTCCTCCGCAGACCATTGAAGATATTCGCAACGGTTTACCGCCTATTAAATATGACTATGTTCGACCTGATTTGCTGGGACCAGGTACTGATGCAATAGAAAACCGCAATTTGCGGTTAGAGTTTTTTTACGACCTGTCTGCTGCTCCTTGGACTGAAGAGAATCCAGAACCTTTTGAACAGGCTTACGAACAAGAATATTACCAAGCTCAATATACTGATGACAACGGCGATCACGGCTATTGGATTTATAACCCTTCAAGGGGTTCTAACGCAGCACTTAACGCTGTGTTTGCTCCGCCTGATTATGTAAACCCCGGCGATTACTTTCCTATTGTTGTCTTTAGGTCCAACGCTATTAACGACACAAACGGCGATAGGACTAGAAAGCCGTATGACGGCCCAGATGCAAACGGCAACATTACCTACAAGCGCTGGGAAGACAGAGACGGCAATTATGCTGGCGATGCCTATATGCAAATGCGAACTGAATTATGGGACTGCTCAACTGCATTATGCGATCAATTTGGATTTGATTTTGAAGAAATGGGCAGACAAATCCATGCTGGAGAGTATTACATACCTGAAGACGACAGGGACAATAGCGGCGATTGGATGGAAAGGCCTGAACCTGGGAGTGATGGCCAAAACCAAGGCGACGGCTTTTATGACGATAGAGCAGAGGACATTCAACAAGCTGTCATGATCTTGGGTGTTCCTATCACTACAAACCATCAACTTGACGTTAAATACTTATACAAATGGTTTGATGACATTCGCAAACAGCTCCCTGTAAACGCTGGGTATTTTGATCCAATTAATCCTTTTACAGGTGGTAGCTTTACAAGCCTCTTTCCACAATCAACTACATTATCGGGTGGAGACGGAGACTCGTTTGTTATTGCGTTTTCAGATGCTGATTTTGAGCTTCGGATATCTTTCGATGACATAAGCTCTAGAATTCAATCTGGTGTTCTAATAGCGCCTCCGCAAGCTGAAGGAGAATCTGCTAGCGATTTTGCAGACAGACAAGACCCTACTTACACAAATACGTTTATGAATGTGGATACAGCAGGCGTAGCGTACCCTTCTGGTGAAGTACCTGAAGGTGTTTCTACACGTATTGCCAGAGTTATACGGAAGAAAATTCCAAATATTGATCAGTACATTGAACTTATTATTATTAACCCACGATTTATATATCCAATTGAAGAAGGCATTCAAGCACCTTTTGGCGATGGTAATGACAACAGATTATTAGTACCGATCAATATGGAAATAGTCAGGGGCTTTAAACCTGCAGATAAAGAAGTACTTTACTCTAGAAGTCTACACATGGTGTTCAATTCTCATACTATTGAGAAGGTAAAGTGGTATCAGCAAGATTGGTTTAAAGTTGTCATGGTTATTGTTGCTGTAGTCATTGCAATTTACTTCCCTTGGCTTGGACCTACCGTTTTAGGAACTACTGCCTTTGCTGCAGCAAGTGTCACCCAAATATTTGTTCTGGCTGTAATTCAAGCTGCTTTAACAACATATGGGGTAAATCTCATAATAACGTATGCTGTTGAAGCACTTGGTTTAGAACTAGCATTTTTAATTGCAGTAGCAGTAGCTATTTATACAGGCTATATCGAGTTTGATGCTGCTGCTACGCTTGCTCAAAATGCAGATATGTTCTTAAAAGCAGTCACTATGCTGACAGAAGCTTGGAAACTAAAGTCTGCTGAAGAAATGGCAGAATTACTTGAAGACATTGCCAAACAAACAGAGATAAACGACGCATTAACTGAAGAGATGCAAAGGGTAGAAGAAGAGCTTTCTCCCGCTATAGATCTTGATTTGTATGCAAACATACGCAGAACCCCCTTTCTAGTTCCTAATGAGTTACCAGATGACTACTTTAAAAGAACATTAGAGACTAATCCAGGCGTTGAATCGCTTAAATTAGTTCAGAATTTTTTAGATACATCCCTCAAACTCCCTGATATCGGAGAAGTTTAAGGGAATTTAAACATGGCGTATTCGTCAGGCTTGCAATGGCCGAAGATTGACAAGACTAAAGGCGTTTGGGGTTCTTTGGGTATGGGACCTAGTGCAGATAGATTTCAGCCTCAACAGGCTGCTTCTGCGACTCCCTTTAGTGGTAATATGCAAGGTGGAAGTTATGTAGACAATCTGTATAACGGCGCACAAGATCGTATGGCTTATTTAGGGCAAAACTATCAAAGACCCGGTGCCATTCCTGCTATTCCCCAAGTACAACCTATTAATGCTTCTGATTTAGCCATACCTTCTCAAATGCAAGGCTTGCCTCAAGCCCCAGCACAATCTCAACTTAATTACGGCCAAAGCCAAACCCGCACTAATCCAAACGTCCCAATTGCAGCTAGCAATGCTTATGCACCTGTATCTAGTCCAGATATGTCTTCTTTTGGTCCTGCAGAAGGAATGCCTTCTGTAGATCAAGAACTTAGCATGAGCGGCAGCATGAGTAATTGGGGTAGCAATACTTCTACTGATGGATTTGCACCTGACTTAAATAATGGCGGCATGACAAACGGCGGTATGACGCAAACAGCACTTGGTAGTGATAGTGGCGGTATGTTTGGTGACATGTCTTGGGGCGATATAGGTAATACCGCTTTACAAGCTGCTCAAGGCGTTAGCGCACTTATGCAAGGTTGGGGCGCATACAAAGACGGTAAACGATCTGACAAAATTTTCAAAGAAGGTCAGAAGCAGTTTGCAGCCAACTATAACAACCAAGTTAAGTCGAACAACACTTACATGGAAGATCGTCAGCGCATACGTCATTCAGATTCTGGCGGAAAAGCACAAGATGTTGCTGCTTACATGGATAAGAACCAATTAGAGAGATATAGCTAATGGCTGGTCCTATTACATGGAAGAACGTTACTGATAACACTGATTACAGTGCTGCTGCTAAGTTTTCACGACAGTCTAATCAAGGTTTTCAAAATGCTTTTGGTCAAATTGAAGGCATGATTGAAGACCAGAATACTCGCGTCACTAAGCAAAATGACGATGCGTTTTTAAACAAAATTAACAACATGTCAGTTGAAGACTTACAAGCAGGCCAAGCAGACGGCTCTTTTGCTGCAATGCGTGAAGGCTACGGTGACATGCAGTCTACCGATCTGCTCAGAGGTGCCGTACAGAAACAAGTCACTACTATGCAAGATAGAGGCGTAGCAGAAGACGCTTATGTCAAAGGCGAATTAGTAAAAGACAACCAAGGTCTTACTCAAGAAATAAGCTCGTTGTTGAATAGCGGTACTAAAGAAGGTGTTGCTCAAGCTCGAACTTTAATGGGTGAAAACCAAGATCTTCTTGCTCAAATGGGTCAGCTTGACAGTTTTAGTAAAGATGCACTGACTAATCAGCGAAGTAATCGCTCATATCGTCGCGGATTAATGATGGAAGATCGTGGCGATAAAAAATTCTATGACGAGCAAGATGCTAATAATCTTTTGCAAGACATAATGAACAATAATCCTGAAAGTGAAGCAGTAGCTTTTTCACAATTTTCCCAACAAGCCGCAGAAATGGGCCTTGGCTCTGGAGCTGTAAATGCAGCAAAAGCAGCTTTAGGCCAACAATACCAAGCTACTTATGGAATGACTGGAGAGCAGTCTGAACAACATAGTACATTTACTGCTTCAGAAGCAGCTGGTCGTGAATCAAGAGATTTACAAATAAGTCAAAAATACGATGAAGATTTAAAAGCTTTACGGCTTCCAGGAGAAGGTAGCTCTCAATATAGTTTGTTGGATTATGCACAGTCAGGTGGACCAGATCCAGTTGCCATATTAGACGAGCTTCAATACGACCCAGACACTATTGGTGAATACGTTCCAACAATAAAAGAAGACTTTGTTAAACGTATGAACGCTAAAGGTGACGAAACTTGGGATCTTCAAGACCCAAGAATAGACGCACTTTTAGTAACGGCTGCAAAAATGCAAGGAAAAGCAGACGACGATTGGTGGTCAACAGATAACGTTAATATAAACAAGATTGTTGCACAAATGGACGCCTCATCTAAAACTCTAAGTAATTTAAGAGATAAACAAAAACAAGCTGAAGAGCTTAGACGTCAGCGTGATAATTTATTAAATGACAGCAGTAATCTTGAACGAACAAGAATTAACGATAGTAAAGAGCAATTTTTAGCTCGTCGTCGCCTCCGCTAACAAGGAAATTTGATGTCTGCTTTAGAGCGCCTTAAACAGGCGGGAATTACTTCAGCTAGTGCCGAAAAAGCAACCACTCTTAGTCTTACTGCTAACTTAAAACAAGCACTTATTGACCCAGAAGCAAGTGCAGCGGTTACTCAGCAAAATGAAGAGATAGCTGCAGGTCAAGCTAGGATAGCTGCTGATAAAGAGCGCGAAGCTAATTCGTGGGTAAGTGACAGAGAATTAAACACGTTTACTGGTGGTGCTATTAATATGGCTGCCAGTGCTGCTGGCGATATTAACCGTACTTTAGGTGAAATAAGCTCTTCTTCTTCTAACTTGGCTGCACAAAAGCATCTTGCAGAAGTTAACGATGACGCTAGAGAGATCTGGGGCAAACCAGAAGCTCTTAGAACTGTAGAAGATAACCGAATACTCGACTACAGAAAAAATCCTGATGGTCGCAGCCAAAGAGAATCTTTAACTAACTTTGACCAGTCTCGAACTAATGCACAAGAGATTAACGACGCTTTTGAAAACTCCTCTATAGCGAAAGCACAAAACCAGCTTAATTCTTTAATTCTAGATGAAGACTTAAAGAAGAGCTATGCAGAGAACGAGCATAACTTTGACGAAGCTAAAAAAGCAGGTGAAGCCGGAGACACTCTTGGGTATCTGTCTGGATACGCCAAAGGAATAGCTAATCTTGTTGTAGATGGTGGTATAGACATCCTCAAGAATCCACAGGCTGCTTTTGAGTACGCAGCAGCACAGGCTCCTCAGATTGCATTAGGTGCAGCTACTAGAGGCGCAAGCATGGCCGCAACAAACGTCGCTTATGGCGTTTCCGTTATGGGCAAGAACGTTGACACTTTTATAGAAGAGAATGGCCGTCCACCCAATGCAGCAGAACAAGCTGAGATTGCTGGTTGGTCTGTATTAATGTCAGCTGCTGAGCAAGTAGGTGATGTTTCTATACTCAAGTCTGTTAAGCCATCGTCCAGCACTGTTAAGAAAGCCATAGACGCTGTAACGCCTGAAGCTGTCAAAGTTGCTAACCAATCAGCCAAGAATGCTCTTAAAGGCGTGGCTAACAAACTTCCAGAAGGCGTTGTAAGAGCTGGTGCTACCGCAATTGGTGTCACTGCTCCTGTCGTTAATACAGCAGGCAGGTTAGCTAAAACAGCCCTTACTGAATCTGCTACTGAGATGTTCCAGACTTCTGTTGAAGAAGAATTAGGTTCCCTGGGTAGCTTTGAGGATATTGAAGGCTTTGATCTGTATAAAGCAGGTGTTGCTGGTGCAGCCGCAGCAGGTGGTATAGCTAGTGGCGGAGAAGCTGGCCGTACTATTGGTGACATAGCTAGTTACGTTGAAAAAGAGTGGAACGACGACACTACTTCAGAAGCTCCAGACGTAGAAGAGGTTGAAGGCGGAGACGATGCAGAGCAGTCAGAAGGTAGAACAGCAACCTTAAAAGAGGAAGCCTTTGAGTCCGGTAACGTAGACGTATTTTTTGCTGATGCTAATAACGATGATTACAACCCTACTCTTGGTATAGACATACTCGATAAGATTGTAAATGATCCTAACAAATCTAAAGAACAGCGTGAAGCGGCTGCAACAGAAATGGAACTGGCTTTTGAATTGCTAGAATCAAATGTTGCACAAGTTAAAGAGTATTCTGAAGCTGACAGCGATCCTTTAATACCTCAAGGTGAAGCTGCTTTAGACGAACAAAAGCAAATACTTTTAGGGCTAATGCAAGACGAAAATGCTGACCCAGCTGAAATAGAACAAGTCACAGGACTTATAGATCAGATAACTGAGCAATTAGACCAAATAAATAAAGACTGGCCTAAAAAGAAAAAAGCAGCAGCAAACCAGCTCAAACAAAGCGAAAAAGATTTAGCCAATGCTAGAGGCGTTGTAGATTTCAACAAAGAAAGTAATCGTGCTGAAAATGCCGATAACGTACAAGCCAATGTTGAGCAGGCGGCTAATACAGAAGCCGATCCTGTAGAGCGAACAGCTGCAGTTCAGCAGATACTTGGCGCAATGCAGTCAGACCCAGACTCCGTTTCAGTAGAGCAGGTTCAGTCAATACTGGGTTCAGGTGTGCAGTTAACACCTGAAGAGCAGAATTACTTTAAAGCGTTTTCTGACATGAATGCCAGCAAGAACGTATTAGAAAAGCTAGATAGTGTTAGTAACCAAGTTGCAGTTGGCCGCCCTGGATTTAAAGGATTAATTGACTACGCTACAAACGTAGCTGAAGCCATTAAAAATGGCGATAAGAAAACAATAACTAAAGAGTTTCAAGGCATAGAAAGGTTTATTGGTAGTCAAACTGCAAAAGTAAATGCAATGAAAGAAGCCACAGCTCTAGCCGAAAAAACAAACAAGCCAGCGCATTACTTCCAAAACAAAACGGGTACATACACAGTTGCAGAAGGTGCTGGCCCGTGGGGAAGCAATAACAAGCAACGTAGCCAAATGGGTGGCTTTACTGTTTTCACAGCTGATTCTGGCATTGCTAAAGCAAAGAACGTATTAAAGCGGTTAGACACTGAGTTAACTGCTATACAAACTGTTAAAGCTCAAATGGCTGCTGCTGTTGCTCTAGGTAAAGTAGAACCCAACACAGAAGCAACTGTAGAGCCTACAACTGAAGTTGACCCAGATACAGTTGGCATCATGCCTGATGACGAAGCTCCGCCTCCTCCTGGTGGTGATCTTCTTTCTCTAGAAGGGAGAAGAAAAGCAGAGAAAGAAGCTGAACCGACTGTTACGGCTGAAGCCGACCAGTCGCCACAGCAAAATGACGGTCCCCCTCCTCGTGAAGAAGGCGATCCAGGTCCCGGTGGCACTGTTGAAACTAACGAGCAAACAGAAACTACCCCTGCTGCTGACTCGCCCACGGAGGCGCAGCCGGAAGTGGTCGAGGAAGAGAATCTTCAAAAACAAATTGAAGATCTAGAACTTCAAAAAAATGCTATTGGTCTTAATGAAGATCAAGAATCTATATTATTAGATTTGTATGATCGTATAATTAAAGATTACGAAGGTGCAGATGCTGCCTTTGGTTTAACTCCAGAAGATAAAGCCGAGTTAAGAACTTACACGGAAAAGTTTGTTTCTTTGGATCAAGAAATAAACGGACAGAAAGAAACAGAACCTACCACAGAAGATATGGCCGCTAGACTTGAAGAGTCTATGAACAATACTCCGCCTACTGAAGAAGAAATTCCTGTAGATGATGATTACAACACCGAAGAAAGAGAAGATGATTTTGATGGATTTGGTCAAATTGATGACGAGTCAGAGCCTAATCCAGACGATGGTCCACCAGATGTAGACGACGGTTATTACGACGACGTAGACAGTTATGAAGATAGAAGCTTTGATGACCTGCTAGATGACGAAGTTATTGAAGGCAAAGTATTTTCTGGCGGTAAAACTTTAGCAGAGACTACTTCTCCTGAGTTTGTTCCTGGCTTAGGTGATGAAACCCAACAAGACAACACACCAATACCTCATATAGACAGTGAGGGAGAAAACGCTATCCGTAGGGTTACTAATTACCTACAGCGTTTCTTTACTGTTAAAAAAGAAAAAGAGAACGCTTCAGTATTGCCTTTGGGTAGAATTAGCAACTTTATGTCTGAGCTATTCAATGCAGAAGGCAAAGTTAATCTTGGCTTGCTGAGAGAAGTCTCTTCAGTTCCTGGCAAAAGAACACAACCTATTGGGCTTAGCCAGCTGACTGTATTAGAGACATTTAACAATTTAACAGCGCAATGGCGTCCTAGAGTACTGGCTAACTTCCTAGATGCTGATAGAAAAGATGGATTTCTCTTTAGAGAGCTAGACAAGTTTTTTATTAACACAGACGAGCAAGGTGAACGGTCTTTAGACGAAAACGTAACTACTTCTATTATGGTTGCAGCCTTTACTTATGTAGCTGAAGAGTTTGGCGGCGATGGCTGGAATGACGAAAGTGCTATTAACTCTTTGTTAGGTCGTAGATCCGATGAAGACTTAAACCCACAAGATTACATATTAGCAGACGGATGGAACCGTAAATCTGCTGTTTCTCGTAAGTTAGGTGTCGCAGTTTTAGCTCAACTCGGTATTAAAGCTATCAAAGGCTTAGCACCTGAAGAGATAGCCAAATTAGAAGTGGCTATGGGTGCTCAAGCAGTAAGCCTTCTTATCAGTGTAGGGGCGCTAGAACAAGACAACATGACGAATGACGATGTGTTTGGTGGGCCGCCTCAAAACGCTCCAACAAGAGACGCAGATCAGCTAGAAGCGCAAGATACACAAACTTCTTCTATCAATCCTATGATACGTGTCATACGAGATGAGAACAGAGAACCTACTTACATTAACGCTGCTGCTATAAGAGATCAGCACAGTAGGTCTATGAGCTATCTGAATGATTTGTTTGGATCAGAGTCTGGTCACACCTACCCTGCTCTTGAGCCAGGTACTCACAAGCAGACAAGCTTAAAAGGCTCTAGAAGAAAACCTACTCAAGTCGGTAAAGACTCGGCTATGGAGAACAGTAAACGCCCTTATCAGATTAGAGAAGATAAAAGAGCTTTCTTAAACCAAATACCCCGTGAGTTCCGTGAAAGAATGTTTGGCGTAAAAGAGTTAGCGTTTAACCACCCAGCTCTTGAGAAAAGCAATCTTGCTGCTAATGACGGTAAGCGTCAGGATATAAACAACACAGAAGCTTACATGGATGGTAGAGAAGAGAATGGAACGTTAGCAGAGCCAATGTTCTTGCATTCTCTTATGTGGTCGAACCAACGTAACGGCTTCTTAAACAACATCATGAACCCACAGACCAATAAGTGGGTACGTCAGCTAATGGGCATGACATCGTGGGGAACTACACTAAATGTTAAAGACTCTACTGATCCTTACATGGAATTATTCCTTGTTGGCGTAGCAGCAGGTGTAGGAATTAAAGCTGACAAGCAAGATTTCCAAGTGTCTGTTGACATGCTTATGAATCAGTTGACTGCTGTAGATAAAGAGACACAGCAGCACAGTAAACTAAGACAAGCTGTTGACATGATAAACGAGCTTGACGGTGAGCCAATGAACGAGGCTCAGGCCGCGTTGATGTTAGAGGCTGTAGAGCAAGGTGGTGAAGACTCTCACACTGTTGAAGTAATTTACCAATTAGCTAAATACTGGCAAGCCAAGAACGATACAAACGGAGACGGCTCATTCTTTACTGATATTACTCTAGAAGTAGACGGCGTGACTAACGGTCAGGCTTTGCTGCAAATTAACATGGGTAATACTTCTATAGACGAAGCTGCTAAGTTTGGCTTTTATCCAAAAGACTCAGAGTTTACTAGCTACCCTCAATGGAAAGGCGATAACCCAAATAACCTTGATCTATATGAAGAAGTAATGTCTGCAATGGGCAGGCAAATGGATCAAGCCAAATACGGGAACGCTCGATTTAATAAGAACGTTCAGTTGTTTACAGGTGCTTTGCAAGATGCAACCGGAGCAGTTACTTCAAAAGGCCGAAACTTTGTAAAGACTATGACAACTGCTATTGGTTATGGCAGCACAATAAAGAGCCAGGTTAAAAGCTTAGGTTATGGCACTGTTGATAGCTATTACGAAGCAACTCAAGAAATAGCTAACAATTTAGATATGCCTGTAGAAGAACGCATCAAAGCTATTAATGATCGCATTGATATTATGAATCGCATGCTCTCTGAAAAGATGAAGCATCAAGTCTATATCAAAGAAATACGGAAAAAAGAATGGGTAGCTATTGAACAGAATTATGATCTTTTAAACACTAATGCTACAGACATTACACAAGCGCTGGCTAACTCTCAATTAAACAAGCAGCAGTTTTTTGGTTTCCAAGAACGATTTGCTGCGTCTATTGGCCCATCAGTTCAATACGGGTTAGAGGAAGCTTTTGGTACTTATCTTGAAGATAGAACAGTTATACAAAATGCTACTCAAGCTATTTGGAAAAGATACAACACAGCTTTCAAGATTGCTTACAGAAAAGAACTAGATGAAGGTATAGCTAACGGCACTATTGCTTACCAAGTAAGAAAAGGCAAAAAGGAGCCTTTACAAGGATTAAATCAAGAAGCGGTAGCTAGAATAGAAAAGCTGTTAAAGCCTATTGGTATGACTGTACACACAGCAATGTCAAAAGAAGACCTTGATCTTGCTGCTGGCTTTGACGTTGATAAAATGATGGTAGAGGCTGCAACTGACTTAGCTAATGCCGAGCAAGTAGTACATACGTCTAAAACTAACCCTTTTCCTTTATTTGAAAACGGAAAGCCAACAACTGCAAAGCAGCACACTGTTAGGGGTGAAATTAAGACATCCGGTAATCCAGGTGTCCGTGTTGTTGCTCTGCTTACCCAGGCAATGGATTCAGCCATCATGGTTGCAGCGGTTGCTAAGAATGACTCTTTGAGCGCTCACGATGCTGGCATTCAGGGTGTTACACAAACTATACAAATGGCTAAAGACCTCAACGAGGCTACTCTTAATGTATTGACTGAGTATTCTATAGCTGAAGAAGTAACCGTTGCCCTTATGAAGTCCATGAAAAACATGGAAGAAATTGCAGGCAAGAAAGATGCTAAGGGTGATCTTCTTGTCCCTGACATAATGGAAGAAGTCAGTGATCTTGATGTGGGTCCAGATTGGGCACCAGTACCTGTTGATGAGGAAATGCTGAGAAACACTCAATTTACGGCTCTTGTAAATACCCGTGACAAATTGACCATGCTTATGGAAACAGGATTTGTTAATCAATACGGCATACAAGGCGGTGAATATACGCTGACAGATGCAGACTACGAAGCAATCAGTAGTCGATTAGCAAATGTAAACCAGAAAATAGAACGTTGGCAGAAACAAAAAGATAAAAGAATTGAGAAAGCTGAACGAGAACTCCAGGCTGCAGCAGAAAAAAGCCTTAAAGAAGTTTTTACTCCTGTACCAAAAGGTGTAAATGCTCAGGTTAAAATACTAGGCCAAGGAGATTCAAATACTGCAACTCTGTTTGGTACATTTCAAAAAGAAGGTCAACAATTTGGCGTTGTTCAGTTAAAAGGTAAAACTACGTTTGATGTTATTTTGGTGTCTACAGGCTCAATAATTACTCCGCCAGATGATCCTGCTTACAAAACTGTAGGTAATGCTCAAGCTCATTTTCGAGCCAAAGTATCTTTAGGCAAAGTATTCATAAATAGACTTCTTAAAGATCATCCAAAGATTAACGAAAACCGAGATGCTAAAGCTGATAGTACGCCAACAAAAAGAGAAGCTAAGCGTAAAGTAGTTGATGCAACAAGAACTAGACACGGAGAGCTAGGAACACCAGTCACCCCAAGTAATCCTGCTTTAGTTAAAGCACTTGAGAACGGCGGTCAAAACGAAAGCACTTTTGGTGACATTGCCCAAGTAATGCGTGAAAATATTGCAGGTGATGAATCACTTATTAAAACAATAAAGCAGTTTCAAATTGGCGTTATTGATCAGCTAATAAAATTAGTTCCTGCTCACACTAGAATTGTTCTCATTACTAAAGATGACAATAAGCAATACCCCGGCGATCAATCAAGCACAGATGACTTTGCTGGGTGGTTTAACCCTGCTGACAACGTCATCTATATGAAATCGCCTGATTACAAAATCTCACAAATTAGCACAGCAATATTAGTGCATGAGTTATTTCATGTCGTTACTCAAAATGCTATTTGGCGATTTGAAGACGCTACTGAAATAGCCGCTGAAGGAATGGACCCACAAGATAAAGCTCAGTGGGAAGCCGTTCAAGAAATTGTAGAACTTAAAAGGCTTGTTGAAGAATCTGATGCTTACAAAAATCAGAGTGCAGAATACAAAAGAGCAACAGCGTATGGAATGAATAATATCCATGAGTTTATATCTGAAGGCTTTTCAAATCAGTATTTCATGAAGATGTTGGGTGCTGTCAAAGTAGAGCGAGACGTTAACGGACAAAAGACTAAATTTACTGTTTTATCATTATTGCGTAATGCGTTTGCTAAGTTGCTGTATGGCAAAGAGCCAACTATTAAAGAAGTAAACGCAATGGATGCTTTGATGAGCAGCTTCTCTAAGCTGTCAGTAGCAATTGATAATGCTAATTACGGCGTAAAGCCAGACATTGACAATCAGATTAATTGGTTAGACGGAATGCCGTTGTTCCCCAGCCCTCCGCATCCAAGTAACCCTAATCCAAAGGATTACACAAGCGCCCAGATATTTGATCACTTGGGTCAATCAGCTCGTGTGCCTAATGCTGATGTACAGGCTAAGCTCAAAGGATTGTTAAACAGCATAGTCGATGTAGCTTATGAAGGTTCTTCTGCCCTAAGAAAGACTTTGCTTGAGTCTGCTCCACAAAGCACAGATGAGGCTTACTTAGACGCTCTGTACACAGGCGAACGTCCTTTTGTATCCGGTCTTATAAACCCCTTACGAATCACTGACCAAGAAGCAATGGTGCTTGAGTCCTTGGATCTGACCGTAAGAGAGAGCTTAAAGCTGAGTCCTGTTATTCAGCAAGAAGTGTCT
>MDSY01015237.1_pt1 | contig 13670 bp, 15 predicted proteins | sample 811131 | NCBI WGS metagenome assembly MDSY01 (sample SAMN05326643, study PRJNA326480) | marine metagenome | isolation source: seawater | place: Atlantic Ocean: South West | collected 2010
CAAAAAGATCTCTTCGATGCTCACCGCCGTCATTGATTCGTCCCCCGGTTTGTACCGCTGCGCGTCCCCGAATTTGGCCCATTTCTTCCTCGCCAGCATCGCCGTGCTCACCGTCTTCGTCGCCGTGTGCACGCGTGTGCGCTTCGTGGTCTTGATCTGTGGAGGAGAGGTATTGGGGAGGAGACGAGGTGAGATTTTGTGAGATTATAATTCATGAAAAATCGAAAAACTCCAAAAAACTAATAGTCGTGGCTGTTTCCGCTGTCGCTTGTGATCTTTAGTTAGCTGATTCTTTTAGGGTTGGGTCGTCGTGTCGTCCACACGTACCTTGCTTCCGTCTTCCTTTTGGCGGTACTCGATGACTGTCTTGACGCCGTTCGCATCCGGGCCGATGATCTGGGATGGGGGGGGGGACGGTGGGGGGTTGGGTCAGTCGGTGGTCGATCGTAAGCGAGTTTGCGTCGCACAGAAATGTGCGCCGACGGAAACAAGCGGCACGTAGATGAGCTCCTCTCGCGATCACGCACCTGCGGCGCGGGCAACGCCATTTCGAAGTCGCCGACTTCGTCGTCAAGGTCGGCGGAGTCGCCCCAGCGTATCTTGCCCACCATCGGGAGGGAAGGTGTGTGCCGGCTGCCTCAGGCGGGGAGGCGCGCGCAGGGAAAAGGGCGGCTGGATGACGGTCACTGGATGAAAATCATCGCAATTTTATGTTGTTTCGCGTTTTTGCACTTGAGAGTGTGGTATTCCGGCACTCCCCTGGATGCCTCACTGCGATGGCCACGGCGTGCGTGCGGAGCGCTGGGTGTGGTGTCCGGTGCTACGTCGGCCGCGCAAACCGAGTGGGTTCGTCACGATGCCCTTTAAAAGGGAAAGGGGTCACCAGGGGAAGGCACAGCGGAGGTAAGGTACGAGCAATAGGTGACTCAACCTCGTCAAACTCACCTCCTTTCACGGTTCCGAAAGATTGCTTCACCGACGGCACGTTCCCCCCCGAGTTAAAAGCGGGGCGAAGCATGCGTTTATTGTTCACCATGGTCGCGTTGCGAGTGGTGCTAGCGCAAGAGGAAGGCTTCGGGAACGAGTGCCACGATGACCCGAGCTACACCGAGCTTTACGATGACCTTACGACGTTTTTATCAAAAACTCCTTTAAAGGATCCCGAGGAGTGGATCCGACAACTCCTGCACCACGAGAAGTTACAAGTCAGGCTCGCCGCGGTTCGGATCATAGAAGTCAGGGACGTGTACGCACGCAAGGAGTTCGACTGGGGGGAAACCAAGCAAATATCACTAGACGAGATGGAAGAGTGCAGGCGGAAAGTAATGACGGAACACTTGAGCCGAGGAATGTGATTGTAATTTTATTGTTTGGACGTTAAACAGGACTACGTCAAACGCTCATTATATTCTCATCACAAGCATGATCTAGAACTCTGTACGTCCACCTCTCTGACACCTAACCCACTAAAAATCCCTCTAAGTGTAGTAAAACAAGTCCGCTTTCTTCTTAGCTTGAACTGCAATAATCCCCTCGTTGAAGTCCTCGTGGTTCACCTCGGTGCCGTCTCGGCGGAGCGCGAGCATGCCGGCTTCCACGCACACCGCCTTTAAGGATTTTGGAAATAGAAGTCAGTCTTTTTTATGGGCAACAGTCGGGCGGATGTATTGGGCGCGTTCTTCTTATCGGGATGAAGAGGAATCCCTCACATGACATAGGGAAACGCGAACCAAGTGGTACACGAAACACGCGTTAAAAGGCAAGCAGGATTTTACGGGATAAAAAGACGTACCTTTAGCTGCGCGGCGTTGAAGTCATCCGTAGACCTCGCGAGTTCCTCGTAGTTCACCTCACCTGACACGTTCATTTTCCGCGCGTGGATCTCCATGATCTGTGCTCTAGCGTCTTCATTGGGGTGCGGGAATTCGATCTTTCTGTCCAAGCGGCCGGAGCGGAGCAACGCTGGGTCCAAGATATCAGCCCTGTTCGTCGCCGCGATGATCTTCACTCTGTCATCGCTCGAGAATCCATCCAGCTGGTTCAAGAGCTCCAGCATCGTCCGCTGCACTTCCCGGTCCCCGTTAGTGTCGGAGTCGAATCGCTTAGTACCGATCGCATCTATTTCGTCGATGAAGATGATAGCGGGGGCTTTTTCCTTGGCCAGGGCGAAGGCGTCGCGCACGAGCTTAGCGCCGTCGCCGATGAACATCTGCGTAAATAATAAAAAAAGTCAGTATCGTATCGGGCTGATTACGGAATCCGAACCTCAGGATGGTGAGGAATCAACCATGGATCACGTGAAAAACAATTCAAATCAACCCTCACTGCGCGTTAAAAGAAGAGCGTCATTTTTGAAACGTACCTGCACGAGGAGCGGCCCAGCGAGTTTCAGGTACGTGGCGTTGGTCTGCGCCGCACAAGCCTTCGCGATCAACGTTTTACCCGTCCCAGGCGGCCCGTACAACAAAACTCCTTTGGGCGCCCGAATCCCCAACGTTTTGAACTTCTCCGCGTGCGTCATCGGCAACACCACGGCTTCTCGTAACTCCTGAATCTGTTTATCAAGACCTCCGATGTCGGAATAGTCCTCCGTGGGTTTTTCGTCGACTTCCATCGCTTTCACGCGGCTGTCGTATTCGGCGGGCAGCGTGTCCAGAATCAAGTAGCTGTCCTTGTTCACGCCGACCAAGTCAGCGGGCTTGAGAAGATCTGTGGGAATAAGAGGGGGTATGGGTTGTATGGGATGTTAGTCTCAGTTAGTCTTGACAGTCTCAGGGAAGTATGATGGATCTCGTACGACGTCTCTCGAGAATCCAAAATAAGAGAAAGTGAACGCACCTCCGTCGACCAACCCAATGACTGGCAGGAAAATCGTCTGTCGTGTCGTGGTTTTCAGCACCACCGCCTTCCCCTGTCTCCTGGAATCGAGATCAACGTTCCCGCCGTCCTCCTCTTCCTCTTCCTCCTGTGAATGGGAGGGGGTGGGGTGGGTTAGTGGAGGTAATGTGTGCGGTACAGGTGAAGGTGAGCACAAACGATCGCCCTCAGATCTGATGTCCAGATCTGGTGAGTTGACGTCGCTTGATCGGGCGTGTTGCGTTGACCGTGTTCCTATGACATCAGAACACTCCTTACCTCCGGTTTTAAATCGAGAATCTCCACCACGTTCCCTACGAGGTACGGCAGTTGTTTGTTCATCTTGATCTTCTCCACGTTTTCCTTAACGCGTTCCTTGTCGGACTGTAAATCGAGGGCGAGGCGGTTGCTCTCGTCTCGCAACACGCGAATCTCGTTTTCGAGTAAACGCGTTCGCATCGTGACATCCTCCGCCGTGCTCCCCTCGAGGTCGCGCATTAGCTCAGCCTCGCCATCCTCGAACACACCGTCCAGATCCATGATGGCTCAACGTTACGCTCCCAAACACCACGAATCACAGTACAGGCGATACGCGCGTCGAGCGAATGGCGAACGAACCGACTAGGTCATCAGATCAGGCAAAAGCAACGGCAAGTTTTGAAAAGACTCGAAAACAGGGTGCCAACCTCGTCGTCTCAATCACTTTTTGTGGGCACCCGCTGCGTGGGGCGCGGAACGGCGTCCCCGCAGAGCCAAGGCCTACACTTTATATCCTCGCCTCGCAATGCCCACGCAAACGCAGCTCCGTTCGTGCGTGCTTCAGTGCGGCACCTCGGGATTCGCGGTGGACTACTGGGGCCACCATCGTAGCATAGGCGCGGTTTTTTTAACTCACGCGCACGCGGACCATTTGTCTGGTTTCGATGCCAAGTGGGAACCCGATGGGCGGACTGTGTACTGCAGCGCCGTTACCAAAGCCCTGCTGCTGAGGAAGTTCCCGGGACTAGCGTCACGGGGTGATGTGCAAATCGTATCATTAGCTCAAAACACACCGACCGTGGTGCGACTACCCGATCGATCAAGGGGTTCAAAAAAAGACAATGACGGTAAAAGTTCGTTGCTCTCCACGCTGTTACCTATGGAGAAACAGACAGACAGAAATGAATCTACCGACGACCACAATCACACTTTGCTTACGGTAACCGCCCTCGATGCCGGTCACTGCCCTGGCTCCTACGCGTATCTGTTTGAAGGCCAATGCGGCAGAATTTTGCACACTGGCGACTTCAGACGAGAGGACTGGTGTGGGAAAGGGCGGGTGCTGGGGTACGACGAGGGTAGTATGGGCAAACAGTCTCATAACATCCGTGCATGTTTAACCGGCAAACAGTCACACAATATTCCTACCTGTTTAACCCAGCAACCCCTTGATTTGCTACTCCTGGATAACACGTACGGCGACGCGAGTTATGTGTTTCCGAGCCGAGTCGACGCGTGCGGAATTATCGTCGACTTGATTACAAACAAGTACCCGAATCGCGACGTGTTCGTGGGCGTGGATAGTCTGGGAAAGGAACAGTTGCTGGGACAGATCGCGAACGCGATAGGAGAGCCGGTACGGCTAACCCCTGAAAGGTTTCAAGCTGCAGTAGTCGCATACGATGCGGCGCATGAAGCGATGTGCGAAGGAGAGATGACACATGGGATTGACGACGAGACGAATGTTGACAATACCAACGACTCCTCCTCCTCCTTCGATCCATTTCTAGGCACGCACCCGCCTTCAACTTTTATAACCTGTTCCGCGACGTCCAAATGCAGGGTGTTCGCGGTGCCGAAGCAGCGCGTCACGCAGGTTAAGTTGGGTAAAATCCAAGAATCAACGGGGCGTTTGTGCGTTGGGATTTTGCCAACCGGGTGGGCGGCGAGCGGTTCGGGAAAATCTGAAAAAGCAAGCGACGTCAACAGAAAACAAGCGCCCAACAAGTTCGCACTCGACGTACTGGCAAACAGTCCTGCAGAACAACAAACGACCGATGATGGTCTCCCCCCGGTGCACGCGGTGCCGTACTCCCTGCACGCGCCGTACGACGAGCTCGAGGTTCTTGTTCGACGGTTGCGACCCAGAGCGGTGGTGGGGAACACGCGCGAGCCGAGTGTAGCGGGCGTAGCGTCTTTGGACGTCGCGAAACACTTTCGAAAGTATTTAGCAGTCGATGACGTTGACGTTTTGATGACGACTACTGTCGCTGATAAACTTGGCATGCCCGACATAGATGCTGGAGACATCGGAGACACCGGAGATATGCGGTTACCCGCGCGTCGCTTGTTGGCGCAATCCGGACACCGTGTCTCGCACGCGTTCAACAAAAACCTGAGTGACCATGTACCCTCTTTCGGTTCAGTCCAAACGAAATCCTTGCGCCTGAAGCGGTCGGTGGAGATGGTTGTGGAGAAGGGTAAGGAGGGTGTTCTGGAAAGCGAAAAGAAATTTGTCGCGCGCGTCGAGACGATCGCGTCGGTAGGAGAAGAGATTACACGCGATCGAATGAGCACGGGGACGTGTTCGAAGGAACACGAGTTGGATGAAACGCACGACGACCTTGAACCGCACGAAGAAATGGACGCACCCCCGGTGTCCAAACACTGCACGCGTTTAACGAAAACGTACACAGCCGCGGTGTCTACGTTGTTCCGGAAGTTCACGAAGCGCCGGCGCGAAGTCGCTGATACGACGATTGAAAACGAAACGAAAACAGGCGCTGATAAAGTCGTAAAAAAGGAAAGAAAACACGTCCCGCGGTGGGTAACGAATGTGCGTGCATGACGTGGGTAACGTGTGGTGAGTGCGTGTACTTGTGTGTTGTCATGTGTACTTTAAAATGTCTAGCAGCTAATGCTCGCGTCCGTGTTGTCGCCTTCCTCTCTTCATCCCTTCACCCCCTCCCCCCCCCCACGTCGGTCTTGCACAACGGACACGTGGTGTGGTTCTCAAGCCACCGGTCCACGCATTGGACGTGGAACTCGTGTTTACACGGCAGTCTTCGTAACGAGTCCCCGTCCTGCGCGTCACACAGGCACACCGCGCAAGTGACCTCCGCATCATCAGAGGATCCCTCGTTCGCGCAACAAAACGTTCGGACCGGCATTCGGCGCATCGTTTCGTTGTTGGCGCCGGCGTCACTCGCATTGCCCGTCCACCGTTGTAAACGTTCTATGAGCCAAGCGTGCGCCTCGAATCCGAAATCGAACGAATCGGTGTCAAGGTTATAGTACTGACTGTTTGCGCCTACGTTTGTGTTCGTTTCTGTGTTGTTCTCAAAAGTGTCGACGACACTACCCCTGGCGAACGCCCCTTGGTGCGCTCGAAGCAACGCGTTTACCATCTCCGCGAGTAGGTTTGGTTCGTGTGTGTGTGAGGGAGGAGACATCGGGTCAAGGGGAGGCCGTGAATCGCGCAACGACCTGGTTCGCCCCGACGCTGTTCCTACCTGCGACGTGGTCTCTACCCGCACTGATACGAATGGACCCAATGAAATGCGTGACGCGGAATGATTACGCGAGTCATCCCCGGTTCCAGACGACCCAGAGTCATTCGTAGTCCTCGTTTCTCGTTGTCTCGATAGATATGTCAACTCTTCTTCCCTTTGTAACCGCTTGGCGAACTCTAAATCAGCGGCTTCTTGTTGCTCTTTGCGACGCGAATCAATCCCCTCCTCGGGTCTCATCGCCTCGATTGTTTCTCTCGACCTGTCATTCTCTCGACCTCCACCACTATCGTTCCACGAGCGATACGCGCGAACCGCGGTGTACCCCAACACACCCGCGCGCAACGCCGCGCCGAACACGAAACTGCGGTTGATGTGTTGTGTTGTTGCTGTGGAACTCACAGGCAGTCTCGCTGGTTCTTCACTGCCATCGTCTCGGACGTTCCGACGGACGTTTCCACGAGATTCATCATGATGCGCTCCAACAACCTCACCTCGCTCAGCTCTCCATCGTTCTCTTTGCGTGCGACGCGACGCCTCGAGCTGTTCGTGTGCCGTGTCCGGAGACGACGCCAAAGAGGCACGTGTTTGTAGGCGCGCCAGCATCGCAACGCACTGGGTGCGGGAAGGTGTGAGAAGACGAAACGAGACACTTGGCGAAAAAGGTAAATAACAACCAGAAGAAAAGTGGAAAAGTGGCTTGACACTTCTTTCGATGACGCGGCTCCTTCTTCGGTCAGTAGTTCAATGGTTCCCGGGTCAGTAGCTGAGTGACCGCTAGGCTTGCAGACAGAAGCCATAACTTGACAATGCACGGTTTATTTTTCTGGACTATGTTGAACGAGGTAGTTAATTTAGTTAGTGTGTATGCCTGCAACATCGAATCGATCAGCGATCTCTAAAATTTCAGTGACGGTCTAATCACTAGTTAACGTGTCGATGTTGAACGTTTGCGAAATCGAAGGTGTTGGGCTTTTACGTACATGCCGCGCACGTTTGTTTCTTGGACCGCGCGACACTTCTCGCCGCGCGCGCGACTCGACCACGTCGAGTTTGTTCGCTCCCGCGAGAACGATAGACACATCCGTGATGTCCACCTCCGTCCCGCTGATGGGCGCCGCCGCTGGAGGGTACGGCGCCGCGCCCGAGTCCGGCAACATCTCTTCGACCTCGACCCGCGGTCGCCGTTCTTGGACCCGCCCCGCGCTCGTGATCGGCGCGCTCGTGGCTGGCGTCGCGGGAACCCTCGCATTGGCGGTAGAGCCCGTGGACGACGCGCCTTCCATGTTCGCCTACCTTGGGTCTGCGGCGTCCACCACCCCGGTGTACACTGAGGAGAACCCCCCCCCCGCTTCCCGAGGAGTCTGCGACGCAGGAACCTATTGTTTTCCCCGAAAACATTGACGACCTCGATCCCATCGACGAAACCGAGCCGGGCGTCGAGGAACTCCCTGCGAGTGATGAGACGAAGTCGTGGATCCGCGTGCACTACAAGCCCGACGTCGCCGAGGCGATCATCGCTGATTTGGAAGGTGAACAGGGTGAATCATTTTCGGATTCTGAACTTGGCTTCTCGCCCGTCTCATCTCTCGGAGGTGAATCTGACTACTACTCCAACACGTGTTCGCTCCCTAAATCGGAGGCTATGCCCGCGGGGTGCTTGGTGCAAGTCATTCGACCGATGGTGAGCTGCGAGTACAAGACTATTGCCAAGAACGTGGCGAACATCCCCACTTGTAACGGCGTGGATATTCCCCAAACCGCGCCCAAGGACAACGACCACGGGTTCGAGTGGAGTTTCACCAAGAAAATTCCCACCGTGCAAGTGCATCAAAAAACCTGCTCAGCGGGGTACCCTTGCCAGACTGGCACGAACAAGCACTGCTGGAAGGTTTTCGGCAAGAAAAGATGCGCCTCGTCGCCGATCATGGGCACGTGCCACAGGCACTGGAGTTGCCCCTACACCACCACCGGTACCAAGGAAGTGGGCGTGACGCTTAAGAAGAACGAGATGAAGTGCCAGCGCCAAGGCTTCGTCGTCCCCAAAGCGGAGTGCTCCGAGTGCTTGCCCGGGTTCGTCAAGGACGGCAATGGGTGCACGTCGTTGATCGAAGCTGAGGCCTCGAAACTGAAAAGCAAAGCCATGGCTATTTGTGAAGCCATTCCCAAAGCGGTGGACAAAGCTGGCGACGTGATCATGGCCACGCTGTTCCCCAGCGACGCCTCCGCGCTCGGCGACCTTCTCGCCGACGTGTTCGCGTCCGCCACCGGGGGTGCGTCCTCGTCCTCCTCCCTGGGGTCCGCGAAGAAGGTTACCGGCCCCAAATCCAGATCACCGCACGGCAAGCTGAACAAGCTCGGCCAGAAGGCGTTCAGGTCGCACAACAGGCGTGTCAACGGCGCGCGAAGAGGGCCCGACACCTCCATGGACATCTTCGACAACCCCGACCACCACCATTTGTTGCGAGACGCGATTTCAGCCACTCTTCGCGGCGAGCACCACGAATCCAAAGCCGCGTTTTTAGGGCACACGCCTGACACTGCTGAACTGGGCGGCCGCGATTGCAGCGTGATGCCGGTTGAGATTTTAGACCCCGATGACTTCGAAGCGCTGGAGGGCGTTGTGTTCGACATGCCCTGGCCCAAGAAGCTGGAGAGCGCGCCTTACGCGCCCAACTCGTTCAACCTAGAGCTCCCCGTGATCACGTTCAAAACGTGCACCAGCCAGGCGCCGATGACGTTCCCCGTTTCCATCGGCAAGGACATCATCCAGGCGATTTCCGACTTTTTCCGCCCGCTTATTGTCGGCGGGTTCGATGAGCTCAGCAAGATTGACTGCGGCGACATTTTAAAGGTGATCGAGGACGTGCGCAAGGAGATGGAAAAGATCCTGGACGGCGTCACCGACGAAATCAAGAAACTCAAGAAGAAAATCACGGGACGCAAGATGCTTGAAACGGAAACCGACCCCCTTCGCCGCGCCGCGATCACCGCGTTGATGGACGAACAGGAGGATAACATGGCTGAAGTGCACGCCAAGCTGTACGAGGAGGTTATCTTCTCGCGCGCCATGGCGCTGCGCTCGCTGTTTGACGTCCCGAAACACTCCGAGTGGCACGACGATTTCCTGTCAAACCCCGCGAACTTCCACAAGCAAACCGCGCTACTCGGCGGGCACGGCTCGGATGTGCACATTGCGGCGCTTGGCGGCCAGTCCTTCGGCGACCGTTTGAAGACTCTAGGCAACGACTTGAAGAAAGCGTTGGAAGGCATCAAGAACATCGGAATGGGGTGGACGATTGAACAAGAGATTTCCGTCTCCATGGGGTTCGCCGCGCAGAGCGACGCGAGCGACCAGTTTATGAACGGCGAGGTTTTCGATTCCCTGGACGTGGCTAACGACATCGCTGATTCGTTATCCGCGGAGGAGGAGATCCCCATTTTCGCCTCGCTCATGGCCACCACTGTGGTTGACATCGAAATGCTGATGCCGTTTTTCCTGCTCACGGATGGGAAGATTGACTTTTCCCTTAAGTCTGGGGTGAAGACGTCCATTACCTTCGGCGTGGAGGTACGTTTTTTTACCCCGTAAAATCCTGCTCGCCTTGTACTGCGTAGTGAGCGTTTGTTCTGACAGTTTTTCACGTGATTCGTGGAGGAATCCTCACCATCCCTATGTGTTGGATTTTCCTGAAACGGCACACTCCTCATCATCCCGATACGAAGAACGCGTTACGTATATCCCCAGACTGTTGCCCATACAAAAGACTGACTTTTATTTCCAAAATCCTGCAGAACCTGGCGCCGTACTTCAAGTTCAACCCGCCGACGCCGTTTGTCAAAACCGACTCCGCCGTGACCGCGGCGCTTCACTTCCAGCAAGGCCTTCAGTTCATTCTGAACGAGTTCTCCATCGGGATTTGCGCCGGCGGAACCTGCACCGGCCCCGTCCTGGGGTTCCAGCAAGACGTGTACTTCGGCGTGGACAAGGTGGCCGTCGCGGCGGCTAAAAACATCGCCGTCATGGGCGACCAGTGCTTCCGCGGCCCCACGACCCTGTCCACCAACTTCGTGGATTGGGACTACCCCGCTTCCACGAAACAGGAGTGCGCGATTGACGCCACGGGCGGTTCCTTCGCCATGGGCGCCTACATCCAGGTGCCCGCCCCGCAACTTTCGCTGGTGATGTCGTCGTGGGCCGGGAACATCGTGGCTGAAATCGCCGACTTCAAAATGCAAAACGCAGTGGGCACCGACGACATGCTCATGACCGAGGTGTTCCACTCCTGCAAATCAGGAGATGGGGGGGTGCCCTTGACGCCGTGCCCGAAAGTGTGCGCGTAAGGGGCACACGGCGACGGACAGAATGCACCGTGCCAACCGAAACGCACTCACTCGACGTACTGTTAACCGTGTACCATACTCACTTAGTTTATTAAAACGCGAGAGGCGAAAGAGCCTTCACGCAAGCGTGACGCATTACCTTGTTTGTTTTTTATATGCATTATATACTATCAACTATCATATCACCCGCGGAGCGCGAATATCGTCCGCTAAAAAGTTTGATTGGTGATCGCAAAACGTGCGATCAAATTGCGATTGACGTAGACGGTGCCGTAGACAGTTCCCATAAAAGTGTTGAACGCATTCTGTAAGAGCCCCGAACTCCCCAACACCCCCCACACCTCGGCGCGCACTCCACACGAGTACGCTCGACGATGTATGCCTCGGCCGACGGCCAGCGAGCGATGCCGCGATGAACGCGGCGACGACTGGCGGCGATACCCAGCCTTGGATGGCGCCTGGCTCCCCTACGCGCCGCGGGTTTTCCAAGTTCGCGTCGCCGATCTGGGGGAATGGGATTTTCCTCGGCCTGGCCAGCCAGCGCTGTGCTGCTGGGCGTGGCGACCCTCACTCCCGACGGTGTGTTTTCCACGGTTTCCTTGACGGACACCTCCGACCTGGGGTGCGGCGCCACGAACTGGGATTGCTGGAAACGCGAGGGGAAGAAGGTTAGCGGTCTGCAAAACGAGGTTTCGAACTAGCAAAACCACGCGAGGAATTTGCAAAACAGCGTCGATTCTTTAAACCGCTAAGTCGCGGACAAGAACAACCAAATCAACGCCAGGGTCCGCGAGCTGAACTCGGTGAAGAACTTGAAATCGCTTTCAGACTTGAAGAACAACGGGATCATTCCGGCCGCGGTTAAAAACGCAATCGCGGACATCATGGACGGCGTCGTTGGGTTGAAGAGCGACGCCGCCGATTTGGTCAAGGATGTTTTGCAAACGCAAAGCGTGGTGGGGGACATCGTCACATCCGCCGGTGACCTCGTGGACGCCGTCGCGAGTGCCCCCGAGAATCTGTTCCAGTACATTCTGGATAAAGTAATTCCCACGGACCCGCGACGCTGGTGAAGATGTTGAAGGTTCCCGATTTCACGGCAGGGGCGTCCCCGTCGCTTGGCGCCGCGATGCCCCAGATTTTGCACCCCAGCAACCATCCGTGCTTCGTTCTGCGACTCGCGCATCCTTGGGCTTAGCCGCTTTGATGGCGAGGAGGAGCTATCTATCGATTCCGGCTCCGAGCACCACGTGCGTTTAGTGCAACACGCGGAGGCGCGACTCGGAGGCTCGGACGATGGCGCATGCATGCCGGTTGAGATTCCCGTGTTTTCCGAGTTTCACAGGTTGACGAAATACAAAATGCCGTGGCCCGAGAAACTGGCGAACAACACGTGGGCGCCTGATGCGATGAGCATTTCGCTACCCGCGTTCAAGTTCAACACGTGTATCAATGCCGGGTTTCAGTTACCACTACACGCGGCGTAAGGGTTGGTGGACGCGTTTGTTATTCCTTCGGCGGTACTATCCAAGCAGCGATCTACGTCGGGTTCGATGCGGTGCAGAAATCAAAGCCGGTACACATCCAAGCGGTTTCCCAGGAAGCGGCAGGCAAACTCCAGTGCATCTCAGGCGTGGTGGACCACCTCACGAACCTGGTGGACAAGGTTGGCGATACCGTAGGATCGGAAAGGCGGCTTTTAAGCTCGTCGGCGGCGGTTGAGTGCATTGCTTCGCTGGGCGTGGCGCCGGACGACGCGACCCCCTCCGCCCTTTCCGACCCGAACTCCCAACTGCTGCGCCAGCTTCGCGCTGCGCACAACGCGTACATGGAAGAGGTTATGCAGTCGGTTTTGGAATCCGTATCGCTGCTGCAACACGTGTTTATGCGCTCCGATCTCGGCGCTGTGGGCGCGGACGGGAAACTCACGGACCACGTCGGGCACGACGTCGCCGCGCGTCTCGGATTCAACATGGACGAGTCCAGAGACAGGTTCGAGTTGGCATTGAGGGAAATGAGCAAAGTGCACTTCTGCGTGACGGTGAAGCGGAAGATGACTTTCCAGGCTGGCATTAAAGTCACCAGCGGCTTGTTCAGACACGGCGACTTGATGGATATCTTTGACCCGAGCGGAAAGCTCTCAGCGTTCTCCTCCACCGCGGAGATTGACATCCCCAGCGTACCCATCGTGCAGGTGTACACGGGAATCGACATGGGGTTCAAGTTGCCTTTTTACTTCCAAGCCGACTGCGGGCGAGTACCAATTCAAAGTGCAAGTCGTGAACTAAGCGTTTTTTGGCATTCTGGACGGCAAAGCTGGGTCGCGGATTTATGACCCGGTCACGACAGTGGAGAACTCTATTTCCGGTTCCGTGGGCGCGAGCCTTCAGGTGGGCGCACAAGCTGCTTTAAACGAATACACCACCGGGATCTGCGTTTTGTGCACCGGTTTGAGTTTGAAGTTACAGCAAAACGTGTACGTTGGATTCGACGTCCTGGCGGGCGCCGCGGCCGGCGACACGGACTGTGTGGACGGAACCAACCAGCTCAGCACCACATTCATGGATTGGGACTACTCCCCCTCCACGAAGGAGCGATTCACGCTTCAAAAAGGCGGGTCGTTCCTGTTCGGCGGGTACATGCAAATGCCGCGACTGGCGATTTCAATGGTCATGACCACCTCACTAGGCACGGAAGGACCGGGGTACGACAAACCGTGGCAGGATTTTGAAATGGAAAAAGCGCTGTACGGCGACGGCGCAGTGGAAAACACGTTCCTCATGCCTCTGTTCGAACCAATGTGCGATGGGAGTGGGATCAAGTTGTCATCCTACGCGTCGTCGAATTTGGGCGCGGAGGTTAAGGATACGTGCGTCCCCACGAAAATGACCATCAACGACGTAACGCTGTTAATCGATACCGCCATGACCGGTACGTTCGGCGAATACGACTTGATCGCGCCCAACCCCCCGCCGCCGTCGC
>MDSY01089334.1_pt1 | contig 13669 bp, 13 predicted proteins | sample 811131 | NCBI WGS metagenome assembly MDSY01 (sample SAMN05326643, study PRJNA326480) | marine metagenome | isolation source: seawater | place: Atlantic Ocean: South West | collected 2010
GTCATCCCGTGGCATTTTTCAATTTCATTAGCTAAATCTTTAGGTGTCGGTTGTGTTAAAGCAGTAATAATTCCTAAGCCCCCAGCATTAGAAACTGCAGCAACTAATTCAGCAAAACCAACAAAATGCATTCCTCCCTGGATAATTGGATGCTCAATATTGAATAATTCTGTAATTCTTGTTTTCATATCTTCCTCTAAAAAATATTAAAATAATGACGGTAGTTCCTTATCTTTTGTATTAATAATCTTATCAACCCATTTATGAAATGTTTGACCTCCGCCTTCATTCCTTCCAAACATTACATGATCTATTAAACCTGTTTTTAAACTCTTTTGTAATCTTAATCCCGTCTCATAATCCTCTTTATCAACAACATATTCAAGAAGTTCAAATTGTTTATGTGCTAATTCAGCTTGTTCTTTTGTAGGTTTATCTTCCATTAAATAATACTGATTAGTCACAGAACTTTCTGGTGTATCGCCAGGTAATAATTGCGATAACATCACACTTCTGCCACCTCCTGTAAAAGAAGCTATAGAAATATGAGGAAAGATAGTCCATACACCTGCCATCAAAATATCCATTGACCACTCCTCTATTGGAAGTTCATGGTGGTTAGAACCATCGTTCTTAAAATCATCTTGCTTAGGCAGTCTATATGGAGAAACAACTCTTTGGTGGGGACCCCATTCGTAATACATAGCCTGATTAGACATATCGTCTCCAAATGTATCCTTATGCAAAACAGGAAGATGATATAGATCTAGATAACCATCATATGCAACCTTCCAGTTTGGTCCAGGAAGTGATCTAGTCTCAAATACATGCCAATCCTTAAACCCAAAATGCGCAAGCATCTCGTCATAACCAGATAAATAATCTTGAATTTTGACATTTGATTTTGGATCTAATGTTACCCAAATTATCCCTTCTTTTTCAAGAGAAGGAAGAGATATTAGGCTATTACATTTTTTATCAATGTCTCCGAATTCATGATTAGATGAGATTCCCATAAGCTCGCCTTTATTGCTGTAGGTCCATCCATGATAAGGGCATGAAAATCGCTTTTTGTTTCCTATACCTAACTCAACTAATGCCGCACCTCTATGTATACATGCATTTAAAAAAGCAGATACTTCACCTTCATTATTTCTTAAAATAAGAACAGGAACACCAACAACTTCCATTGCCTTATAATCACCTGGATTTGGTATTTCAGCTGAAACTCCCAAAACAAGTGGTAGCCTCTTAAAAATTAGGTTAATTTCCTTTTCCCATCTATCTTTATCATAATAATTTGATGCAGGAACTTTGACTACATCATCAACAAGATGCATTGTGCCGTTTTCAGCATGCTCTTTGTTAATCTTTGCTATTTCTATAAGTTTTTCTTTACTCATATCATCCCTAAAAAACAAATAAGCATAAAAAAGAAAAAATATAAAGGGTTAAGCCCTTTTTATAGTTAAACCGCCATCAACCGGCAAAATAGCACCATTGATAAATGAAGATGCTGGTAAACAAAAATTTAGTGTAGCATGTGCAACTTCCTCAGGCTCACCATATCTTTTTAAGGGGACTCTTCTTCTTGAGTAAATTTCTTTATCCTCCTCTGGAATCTTCTCAGTCATACCTGTTCTAATAGGACCTGGGCAAACGCAATTAACAGTAATTCCGCTTGAACCTAATTCAACGGCTAATGATTTTGTTAGTCCAATAACTCCATGTTTTGCTGATGTATAAGGAGATTGTCTAGGAGTTGCCCCTAAACCCTCAGTTGATGCAATATTTACTATCCTGCCCGAATTAGATTTTAAAATAAATGGCAAAGCTGCTCTAATCAACATTACTTGAGCTTTCAAAAGAACATCGAATGTCTTATCCCAATAAGATTCATAATTATCATCATCAATGGTAGTAGGAATTGAAATACCGGCATTATTGATCAGGCAATCTAAGCCTCCAAAATTACTAATAATTTCCTTTATAGCTCTTTCAATATTTTCTTTATCTGAAACATCAAGTCTAATTCCAAAAGCAGAGTTTCCTGATTCGTTAATTTCTGTAACAACTGTATCAATTTTTTTATCATCTAAATCAGTTACTATTACTTTTGCACCTTCATCTGAAAATAATTTAGCTGTAGCAAGTCCCATACCGCTAGTTGCCCCAGTTACTAAAACTACTTTTCCTGAAATTGACCTTGATAATTTTGATAATCTTGTCATTTATCACCTATCTTATCTAATAGTTTTAACATTATAAACATAATGCCAAAAGCAACAATTAATCCTAAAATAGCTACAACAAAACCCATTACTACTCCTCATCAGCAAAATTTAAAATTTCAAATACATCCTCAGATCTTACGATGGGTTTTGGATTTGAAAGGACCGTAGGATGACTTAAAGCATATTCAACTATAGTCTTGTGCATATCTTTTGTTATTCCAACATCTTTGAGAGTGCTTGGCAAGCCAAGATCAGTTATTAATTCCTTTACAGCTTGATACGCCTTTAACTTTGGTCTTCCTAAAGCTTCAGAAATAATTTTATGTTTTTCAGGCTGAAAATCTTCATTCCATTTTAATACTGCCGGAAGCATTACGCATGATGTTTGGCCATGCGGAACAGAACCAATTGATCCTAAAAGATAACCAATACCATGACTTGCCCCCATAGGGGTATTACCCAGATTTTTTGCAATCATCCAGACAGCTTTTTGAGATAACGATCTTGCTTCAACATTATCAGGTTCATTATGAGTTTTTCTTAAAGCTTTAGAAAATAAATCTAAAGAATGTAAAGCATTTGGTATAATCAAAGGATTATCTGAATTTGAACAAAATCCTTCTACAGCATGATCAACGGACCTTATTGCTGTTGAGAGCCACAACCATTCAGGAGTATGCTTAACTATATAAGGATCAAGTATAACCACTTGAGGACAAATATCATCTCCTGTGTACCTTTCCTTTAATTTTTTTTCTGTGTCCATAGCTCCGCCAATTATTGAATACTCTCCGCCTGATAAAGTTGTCGGTACGGCAATTTGTCTTAATGAAGATTTAATATTTTGATGTTTACCAGTAATTTTCTGCAAATCTTTAACAGTTTTAATTCCTAAGGAAACGCATAATTGTACTACCTTAACGGTATCAATAGGCGTTCCTCCACCAATGGTTAAAATTATATCAGGATTTACTTTTTCAACCTCATTAACGCAATCAATTACATTCTCTAAGGGAGAGTGTTCAATACATCGGTCATATAAACCTATAAATTTTTTACCTAAAGTATCTTTAATTTTTGATATTTCTTCGGTCTTATTTGTTAAAGTTGACGAAGCTACTATAAAAACACTATTAAGATTTAATCGCTTAATTTCATTTTCTAAAGCTTCTTCAGCCCTTATATCCCAATAAACTTTTTCTAGTGGTGAATATGTATAGGAATTTGTCATTTATCAGAAATAAATGAACCAATCGCCTCTAATGCCTCATTTGCTTCTGGAAGGAATGGAGCAAAACCATGAAAAATATGAACCATATCATCCCAAATTTGTAATTCTACTTCACATCCATCTGATTTAGCTTTTTCAGAAAGTTTTTTAGAATCGTCAAGTAAAACTTCCCGTGTTCCTACCTGGATTAGTATAGGAGGAAGTCCAGAAAAATTTCCATACAAAGGTGAGGCATAAGGATTTTCTCTATCAACATCGTTAGGCGTATAAACACTTGCAAACCAAGCTATTCCATCTCTCGAGACAAATGGATCGATATCTTTATTATCTTCATAAGATTGAGATGAAGGATTCATCTCTGCCCAAGGTGAAATAGGAATAATAGCATTAGGTAAAATTCCTTTATCATCTTTAAGAGCAAGAGCTGTTGCTACACTAAGGCCTCCTCCAGCAGAATCTCCAGCTATAAATGCTTTTTCAAATCTTTGTTCACCTTCGGGACCATTATCTAACATCCAATTATAGGCAGTTTTTGCGTCCTCAACTGCTGCTGGAAAAGTATTTTCAGGCGAAAGCCTATAATCAATAAGTAACACTGATGCTCCGGTTGCCTTGGCTAAGTGACTTGCTAAAGGTAAATAGCCCCTTACGGAACCTATAACATAACCTCCACCATGAAAATAAAGTATACGTTTTTTTGGATCTGAATTCTCGGCAGTTACCCATAAAGCATAAACTCCATCAGCACTTACAGACGATACACTCCCGCAACATTTTATAGATTCATCAGCAGCAAAATAATCATCCATTACATAACGAAAATGCTTCATTCCAAGTCTTTCATCTTCAATAGAATAAAATTTTTCTACTGTTTTATTCATATGATCTATCACTATTTTATTTTCTTTTGAGCTCATTTTTATTTCCTTATGATTTAAAGGCCCATACCGCCATCGACAGTAATCATTTGACCTGTAATATAACTAGCCTTATCACTACAAAGAAAACACGCTAATTCACCCATGTCTTCTGGTTTTCCCCATCTGCCAAGAGGTATCCTTTGTAATGTTCCTTCGTATCTCTCTTCGTTTTTATATGTTACTTCGGTTAACTTAGTGGCAACAAAACCCGGCGCAATTCCATTTACACGTATTTTATCTTCAGCCCAAGCTTCAGCCAATGTTTTAATTAAGGTTAATAAACCTCCTTTAGAAGCTGAATAAGCAGGGTTACCCTTCACAGAATGATAGCTTGCTCCAGATCCTATAATAATTATAGAACCATTATTTTTAGATAATTGTTTATGAAAAAATGTGCATGAAGCCATTATAGAATTTAAATTTAAATCTACTACTTTTTTGAAAGTATCTAATTGAAATTCTTTTCTTTTATAAGCAACTATACCTTGAGAACAAATTAAGTGATCAATATCTTCAAAGGGAAGATCAAAATTATCTAAATTATTATGATCCGATAAATCAAGTTTTCTATAATCGCACTTTGAAATATTTTCACTAATATCAGTATCATAATCATTTAAAGATTCTTTGGTTCCGGTTATGCAAACCTTAGATCCATAATTTACAAAGCAATCGGCAATTCCTCTTCCAATTCCACTACTGCCGCCTATAACAAGGATATTTTTTTTTTTTAAATTCATTTCAATAATTATTATGCAGAATAACCACCATCAACTGGAATAGACTGACCACTTATATAACCTGCATTATCTGATGCAAGGAAAACTACTGTATCAAATAATTCTTCTGGAGCACCAGCCCTTCCTAAAGGAACTTGTTGCATCCATTGATCAAGAATTCCTCCTGGCGGTGAATCAATTTCCTGGGATAAACCTACAGCAATTAAACCAACAGCCACACAATTAGCTCTAATACCGTGATGCCCTTCTTCTCTTGCAATAGCGGTGCATAAATGCTGGACACCTGATTTTGGAACTGAAGAAAGGCCGTCTGTACTAATGTATTTATGAATTGCTGCAGTTGTTAAAGCAGTTATAGAACCCCCTCCTCCTTCTTTTAATGCAGGCACTACAGAACGTAATACATGATAAAAACCTTTAATATCAGTATCTAAGGTATTGTAAACATCTTCAGGTTTTGCCTCCAGTATTGGCATAATATGTAAAAATGGCCCTGTTGCAAAAATTACAGAATGAATTCTACCAAATTCTTCTTTAGATGAATTGACAAAATCATTAACTTTTTTGGAATCCAAAAGATCCACGCTAGATGCGTATCCTTTTTGACCGTTTGACTCTATCTTTTTCAAGTTTTTGTCAGCTGCATCTTTATTATTAAGATATGTGAAAGCAACATCAGTTCCACATTGACTTAATAAATCAACTGTTCCAGTTCCAAGCCCTCCAGAACCACCAAAAACTAAAGCCGCGCCATCAGGAAATCTATATTTGGTCATTACTTGTCCCCCTTATATTTAATTATCAAAGCATAATAAATCTTAGCTTAAAAGCAGTTTATTTATCAATTCATTATTAACATTAAAAAATTATACAAATATTTTTTTAAAACTTTTATAACTCTAATTGAATAACTTTCAACATTGCAAGATTAAATCAACATGTTATGTTAAAAATGGCCCTTTTAAATCGGCTTTATATTGGTATAAATAATGAATAAGAGTTTGAACTTTTTCGGGAGATTTAAAATATGTCTTTAAAAGTAGATTACGATGCAATTGTTGTTGGTGCTGGCTTTGCTGGTCTTGCCCTTATACATCATTTGAGAGAATTAGGGATTTCTTTAAGGGTTTTTGATAAAGCATCAGATATAGGTGGTACTTGGGCATGGAACCGTTACCCTGGCGCAGCTACTGACAGCGAAGGTTATTATTATTGTTTAACTTTTTCTAAAGATATTATGCAGGAATGGACATGGTCTGAACGCTACCCAGGTTGGGAAGAAACTCGCAAGTATATGCATTTTGTAGCAGATAAATGTGATATGTGGCCAGATATTCAATTAAACACTGAGATAATTAGTGCAGAATTTCAAAATGATGATGGTATATGGCTAGTTACAACAGGAGACGGCAATAAATATACTTGTAAATATTTTATTAGCGCTATGGGAATGATTTCGCAGCCTGTAATACCAAATATTGAGGGTCGAGAAAAATTTAACGGACCTTGCTTTCATTCATCTCGTTGGCCTGAAGAAGGATTAGATTATGAAGGTAAACGAGTAGGCATTATTGGGTGTGGAGCTTCTACAGTTCAAATGCTTCCAATTATGGCGCAAACCGCTAAAAGTGTAACCGTATTTCAACGTACACCAAATTTTGTTTTACCAGCAATGCAAAAAACTATGACTCCTGAGTGGGAAAAAGAAATAAAAGATAATTATGATGACATAATTGATAAATGTCGTAATCACGTTTTCGGAATGGCTTTTGATAGTCCTGTTGGTCGTAATGCGGTTGATACATCACCTGAAGATCGTGAAAGAATTTTTGAAGAAAATTGGCAAGGAAGCTTTCGTTGGGTTTTTGAAACATTTGATGATTTACTTGTAGATCCTGATGCTAATAAGATGGCGGCTGATTTTATTATTAACAAAATGAAGGAAAGGGTTAATGATCCAGAAATCGCCGAATTGTTAACACCTAAAGGGTACCCTCTTTTTGCTAAAAGACCCCCATTAGATCATGGTTTTTATGAAGCTTTCAACAGAGATAATGTACATCTTGTAGATATTAAGGATAGAGAACCTATTTCAGAAATCACAGAAAATGGTGTTAAAACAACCCAAAACCATTATGAATTTGATATTATTATTCTTGCAACAGGTTTCCAGGCTTACACTGGAGCTCTAGAAGCTTTTGATATAAGGGGTGAAAGTGGAATTACTATTAAAGATAAATGGGAAGTTGAATCAAAATCTATCATGGGCGTATGTATCTCTGATTACCCTAATTTATTTACTATAACCGGCCCTCAGGCGCCTTTTGCAAACCTTCCAACATCTATAGAGCAAAATACTAAGTGGATTAAGGATTGTATTTCTAAAATGGAAAATGAGGGATACAAATTATGTCACCCATCACTTGAAGCTGAAGAAGAATGGTCAGCACATGTTTCAGAAGTTCATAAACAGACATTAATGGATGTTGGTGATGAAGTTAATTCATGGATGATGGGAGCAAACATAGAAAACAAGAATGCAAGAGTTTTAATTTATTTTGGGGGTGCGGGTGTCTATTATGACAGGTTAAGAGAATCTGTTGACAAAGGTTTTCCTGAGCTTACTTTTAGTTAAATTTTAAACTAATTTATAATTAAGTTTTTGGGATAATTCTGAAAAGCATTTAGCAAAGTTTCTTTCACATCATCAGCAAATATTACTTTTTCCATAGCATCATCTGATGCTGCATTACCTGACTTAACCCTATTTTCAATTCCTTTTAAAATACAATATAATTTCATTAAAGAATATAAACACGCAATATTTAAGTTCTCTAAATTTACTGATTTACCATAAGATTCTTCATACCATCCTAAAAATACTTCGGCAGATGGCAAATATTCTTTTTTCCATTCTAAACCTATCCCATAAAGAATACCTTTTGGCAGTAACCAATTTATCATTTGAAAACTTAAGTCTGTCTCGGGTTCTCCAAATGCAGATAACTCCCAATCAAGAACTGCAGAACATTCCATCTTATTGTTTATTACTAAATTATCTAGCTTGTAGTCGCCATGTAACAAGGATAGATTTTTATTCTCAGGAAATTTAGCAATTATAAAATTATAAACTTTTTCTATATCTTGATCATTATTGTTTTCATTAAAAATCTGTTGGAACCAAAGATTAAGATTTCTTTTTAGAAAACCTTCACTTCTTTTAAATGGTATATCTAAGTCTTCTTCTTTGTAGCTATGAAGGAGACCTAAAGTTTTTGCTAAACTCTGATAAATCTTATTTTTTTGATCTGGGGGATTATCTGGAAGAAAAGGATCCTCATAAATACTTCCTTCAATAAATTCCATAATATAAAAATCTCTACCAATTATCGATTTTTCTGTACAAAGAATATATGGTTTTGGAGTGTAAAATTTCTTTTTAAATAACCCCTTCAAAACACTAAATTCCCTATCAAGCCTATGTGCGCCTCTAACTAATTCGCCTTTTGGTTGAGATCTTAAGACATATTTTTTATCATTCGTATCAGTTATTAAATAAGTTGGATTTGATTGGCCATTTCCTAATTCACTAGGTAAGAAATTTGATATAGAAAAATTATTTTCTTTTAAGAACAAAGAAATCTGTTCAAATTCCTGATTACTAATTGTCATTTTTTAGCTTGTTTTTGATTCGTTAAACTGAATTTCAATATTATCAAATATAAGATTGTATAGAGAATTTAATAACTCAGTAATTTCTTCTTCACTAACACCTTCAGGTTTAAAATGGCTACACCATAATACATCCGTTTCATTTTCTGAAACCTCTTTTAAGTTTACACAGGCTACATAATTAACCATAGGGAGACAGGATTTATCAATTATTGAATATGTAAGAAAAGAATCATCAAAACAACCGTCAAGTCTTTCAATAACTTCTCCAGGATAAGGATCGCCAAGATATACATGCCTTACATCGCCAATCTTATCTGAAAAGTCTTCAGGCAATTTAACTTCAATAATATTATCTGGAAGTAATGTCTTTATTTGATCAAAAGCCCTAAGTCTTTTCCAAAAATAAGACTTAGGAACTTTTACAATTCTATGAGCTTTAGCTTCAAAAGCCATACTTAATATCCTTATAACATTTTAGCTAGAATGATTGTGTAACGCTTACACCCCAAACTCTTGGTTTTCTAGCCATTGCATAACTCCAAGCTGCACCAGCAAAAACATCGTAACCAACAGTAAATCCATCTTCTTCAGTTAAATTCTTTGCAAAAAATGCAAATACAGTGTTATTAATTTCATAATTCATCGAAAGATCAATTAAAGTTTGCTCTTTATTGAATGTTGTTAAGGAATTTAATTGAGAGGTATGATGTTCACCAATATGATGTGCGCTAGCCCTTATGTATGCAAGACCTGGTCCAGCTTCCCACTCATAAGTTAAGCCCAATGTCCATGTTAGATCAGGTGCTCTCAATGGCTCTAAATATGTATAATCTGCGGGTGTTCCGCTTCCATTAAAATCAGCAAAAAATTCATCGTAGCTTGCGTCTAAGTAACCAACATTTAGATCTATAGAAAAGTTTTGTGTAATAATCGCATATAGCTCTAGCTCTATACCTTTAAAGGATGCCTCAGCTACATTATCAGTTACTGTTGCCCTTCCAATAGCAGCAAGCGTATCAGGGATATCAACATCAAGTTGTTTATCTTCATACTCCATATCAAAAACAGCGACATTAACTCTTAACCTATTATCCATAAGGGTAGATTTAAGTCCAAGCTCAATATTAGTCACTGTTTCAGGTTTATATGGCCTTACAGCACTGAATTCATTTCCCCATCTACCATTAAAACCACCACTTCTATATCCTTGAGAATAACTCAAATAATAAAGAACATCTTCACTAGCTTGATAACTAACAGCTACTTTTGGAGTAAATTTTGTCCAATTCTTTTCTGCATAAGTATTAATTGCTGCACAATCAGGGTATGGTCCAGCGCCTTGACAGGCATTACTACTTTTTTCCTCATCAATATATCTTCCGCCAACTGTTAAAGTAATTTGATCATTAATATCATAATCAGCCTCAAAGAAAGCGGCTATAGAATCAGTTTCCTGATGGGTATAGTTATATATAGGTACAACAATTAAAGGATCCTGAGTTGGAACGGCTCCAAATAAATCAAAAAAGCCAATTCTACTTTCCATTGGAATAGTGTATTCGGAATCCCACTTATATATCCCAACAACATAATTTATCGAACCATCTAAATCACTTGTTAGTCTAATCTCATGACTTGTTTGTTCATACTCAGCATTACGATCAGTATGATAAAGAGTTAACGGAGTTCCATCCCAATCTTGATCAACTACCTCATCGGTAGTTTTTCTTCCTAAAATATAATCCAACTTATGGTTATCAGAGATATCCCATCTAACTTCTATTATACCTGTAAAGCTTTCAAATGATGCATCTCTCCTTTTTGGTTCATTATTATAAACCCTGTAACGGTCACCACTTTGAGGAACACCTAAACCAGGAGAACATTGCCCATAAACAGCACACCACCAAGTTGTTGCACCCCCTAAATTTAGAGCTGTATGGGCGTCTTGATCTTGCTGTTCATCAGTAAGAGTTAATTCAACTTCTAAGTTTTCACTTACTTGAAATAGAGAATTTAAAGTAATTTGAGTGTATTCCTCTCTACCTAGGTCTTTTCCATCAACTACATTAGTTAGATATCCTTCTTTTTGCTCTCTATGAGTTCCAGTTATTTTAAAAGCTGCATCAGGTGTACCAAAATTAAAAATCCCATCAATCACACTTGTATCATAATCACCATATCCAACTCTAATTTTACCGCCCATTTCACCAGTTGGCTTGGTTCTGGTTAAATTTATAACGCCAGCTACTGTATTTCTTCCAAATAATGTTCCTTGTGGTCCTCTTAAAATTTCTACACTTTCTAAATCAATTGTTTTAAGCATTGCACCAGAATTGGCTCCGATAAAAACCCCATCCAATACAACACCAGTTGTGGGATCAAAATTCTTCTCAACATCTGAAACGCCAACACCTCGAATAAATATTGCTGTAGGACTCCCTGGCCCTTGCTGTAAATCATCTATTATTAAATTAGGTGAATCCGCCGCTAAATCTCTAATATCAGTAGGAACACGATTTTCAATATCTCTTGCACTTAATGCGCTAACAGATAAAGCTGTTTCCTGAATATTTTCTTCCTTTTTTCTTGCTGTAACGACAATCTCTTCTATGCCTTCAGATATCCCTGCAGTCTGAGCATTGGCATAATTGATTGTAAAAATTGATGTAATTATAAAACTTATTAATATAGTAAAATTTGATATTAATTTCATATACTTATCCCCCCATATATTGCTATACATCCTTCAAATAAAGGCTTTATAATTATAATAACGAAAATTAAAAAATGTTCAATTGAATTAGAAAATATATAAATTTAATTACTATCTTTTTCTTCTATGTATTGTTTTTCCATGTTGTCGCAAATTAAATTATAATTGAATTTAAAAGCATTAATCATTTCATCACTTCTACCTTCATCAGCCTTAAAGTGACCGCACCAAATAATATCGGTCGTATCTTCGGTGTCATCATTTATATTTATTGTACAAACATAATTCTCTACTGGTAGGCAAGATTTATCGATCACAGAATAACTAAGAAAAGATTCTTCAGAAAAACCATCAAGCCTTTCTATAACCTCACCTTGATAAACTTTTTCTAGATAAACAAATCTTACATCGCCTGGAGAATTAGTAAAATCTTCTGGTAGTTTAACTTCCTTTATTGTTTTAGGTAATAGCGTTTTAATGTCGCCAAAGGCTCTTATTCTCTTCCAAAAATAACTTTTAGATACATTAACAGTTCTATGAACTTTAGACTCATAATACATTTTAAATATTACTCACTTATTGACCTATAAGAGCTTTCCCAAAAAATAAGCGGATTACCTTTGTTAATACTGTAATCAATAACATTAGCTATTAATATTGAGTGATCTCCTGAATCAATGGACTTATCTTTTGAGCATGAAATCCAACCTATGCAATTTTTAATTTTAATTCCTTTTTCATCTTGAATACAATCTATTGACTCCAAAGAGTGATCATTTTTTTGAGATAGTAAATGAGCAACATCTTTTTGAGAATCTGAAAGAAAATTAATTACATAATTATCTAAATTTATTATCTCTTGATATAGATCTGATACCTTATCCAAGCACCATAAAATCATTGGAGGATTTAACGATAATGATGTGTATGAGTTAATAGTTATACCTAGTTTTAAACCCTTACTGCTTACAAATGTTATAGCAGCTACCCCTGTAGCAAATTTTCCAAAGGTTCCTCGGAGCTCTTTATCTGACTTATCTAGCATTTAATTAGGTATTTATAATAACCGGAAGATCCGAAAAACCTTTAACAAAACTTGATCGTATTCTTGTTGGCTCCCCAACAACTTCAATATTATCGAATCTTTTCATTATTTCTTCCCACAATATTTCCAATTGAAGATCGGCCAGTCTATTTCCGACACATCTATGAATACCAAAACCAAAGGATAAATGGCTACGAGGTCTTTCTCTATCTATGATAAAAGAGTTAGCATCTTTAATTACATCTTCATCCCTATTTCCTGATACATACCACATTATGACTTTATCACCTTTTTTTATTAGTTTTCCGCCCAATTCAATATCTTCAAGTGCAGTTCTCCTCATATATGCAAGAGGAGTTTGCCATCTAATAATCTCAGGAACCATAGTCTTTATTAGTGAGTGATCATTTCTTAATTTATCATATTGATCAGGATTTTGATTTAAAGCTAATATACCTCCTGTCATAGAGTTTCTAGTTGTATCATTTCCCCCAACTATTAAAAGAATAAGATTACCAAGATATTCCATTGGATCCATATCTCTTGTTTCAGGATTGTGAGCTAGCATAGATATCAAATCAGTTTTTGGTTCCGAATTCACCCTCTCATTCCACAAGCGTGTAAAATATTCTAGACACTCAAATAATTCTTTTTCTCTTTGCTCTTCTGATTCAACAACTCCATCACCTGGTCTTGCTGTAGATACATCTGACCACCTAGTTAATTTCATTCTGTCTTCGAAGGGAAAGTCAAATAATGTTGCTAACATCCGTGTTGTAAGTTCGATAGAAACTGTATCTACCCAATTAAAAACTTCATTTCTCGGCAAACTATCTAATACATCTTCAGTTCTTTCCCTGATAAGGCCTTCCATATTTTTTAAATTACTTGGAGCTACAACAGGATTTACAGCTTTTCTTTGAATATCATGCTTAGGAGGATCCATTGCAATGAACATTGGGGTAGTAAAATCTTCATCAGGATCAAATAATGTTATTGCTCCTTCAGATGAGAAAACCTTATGATTAGTATCTACACTCATAATATCCTTATATTTTGTTACTGACCAGTACGCTCCAACCTCCTCTACACAGGATTCAGGACAGTA
>MDSY01034718.1_pt1 | contig 13668 bp, 10 predicted proteins | sample 811131 | NCBI WGS metagenome assembly MDSY01 (sample SAMN05326643, study PRJNA326480) | marine metagenome | isolation source: seawater | place: Atlantic Ocean: South West | collected 2010
ACCAAAGATATTGCTACACCAGCTTATTGGCCTCAGATTTGGTGGCTAGGCAGTGCAATGGTTTGCGCGGGCGGTTATTGGTTTTGGTTTTTCATCCGTGTTGACGTCGCAGCAGAAGGTAACTCACCTTTTAGGGTAATGAGGGCAGACCTTTTCGTTGTTTCTTTGATTTTGAGCACCACGTTCGCTCTAATCTGGGCTTACTCTCAAGCAGTTGGGGCCTCATATTCTTTCGTAGCTCTTGCCCTCTATTTGATCGCAACCGCTGTTTTGTTTGGTTCCGTGCCCTGGTCAAAGTTTTCGCACATGTTTTTCAAACCGGCCGCTGCATATCAAAAGAATCTTGCACATCTTAACGGTGGTAGAAACCACTTGCCAGCACCAGTTGATAAGCCAGCTACATTAGGTAAGCCTGAACGGCATGGTCACAACTACTAAAAGTTACAATTTATAGGAGATTAAAATGCCAACCTTTGTATATATGACAGCTTGTGATGGATGCGGACACTGCGTAGATATTTGTCCGTCAGACATCATGCATATAGACCCGGTAACAAGACGTGCAGTTAATATTGAGCCAAATTTTTGCTGGGAATGTTATTCATGTGTGAAAGCCTGCCCACAAAATGCGATCGATGACCGCGGTTACTCCGATTTTGCGCCCATGAACCACAAGGTCAGAGTATTACGGGAACCAGAAAAAGGTACTATTTCTTGGCGTTTGAAATTCCGTGATGGCAGAGAGAAAAATTTTGTTTCTCCAATCCGAACGACTGAATGGGGCACAATTAAATGCGCATCTGAATACGAAGCGCCTGATGCATCAGGGATTGATGGTCAAGAACTTGCACATGAGCCCGATTATCTGAAAGCCGAAGGTGGCTTGAGAAGAATATCAACAAAACAATTTAAGAAACATCCGATAGCAAAGAAAAGTGCCAGCAGTCTGAAAGCCGCTGAATAAGTTGTTTTGGATAAACTAGTTTCCTAGGGAGAGTATTTATGGCTGGTAAAAAGATTGTTCACGTAGACTCAGATATACTTGTTATCGGGGGTGGCTTTGGAGGTTGTGGCGCAGCATACGAGTCGCGTTACTGGGGAAGGGATAAAAATGTTGTCGTAGTTGAGAAAGCTAATATCGAACGAAGTGGCGCAGTTGCACAAGGACTTTATGCGATCAACTGCTACATGGGTATGCGCTGGGGACAAAACGAGCCAGAAGACTATGTTCGCTATCAGAGAAATGACCTGATGGGCCTCGTGCGCGAAGACCTAGGGTATGATATTGGCCGTCACGTTGATTCTACTGTTCATAAGTTTGAAGAGTGGGGGCTACCCATAATGACTGATGAAAACGGGCAGTATCAGCGTGAAGGAAAATGGCAAATCATGATCCACGGTGAAAGCTACAAGCCGATTGTTGCTGAGGCCGCTCGAAAAGCTGCGAACAAAGTTTATAATCGCATTATGGTTACCCACCTTCTAATGGATAAGAAACAGGCTAACAGGGTAGCTGGGGCTGTTGGATTCAATGTTCGGACTGGAGATTTCTACGTTTTTCAGTCGAAAGCAGTGATTGTTGCTGCGGGTGGCGCATCACACATATTTAAACCACACTCTGCAGGCGAAGGTATGGGGCGTACATGGTATGCACCTTGGAGTAGCGGATCAGCCTACGCATTGCCCATCCGAGTTGGCGCAAAAATGACTCAAATGGAGAACCGTATTGTTCTTACACGGTTTAAAGACGGATATGGGCCAGTTGGCGCATATTTCTTACATTTGAAAACATACACGGAAAATGGATTTGGGGAACAATATGAGCCCAAGTGGAGAGAATCAATTGAAAAATTGGTTGGCGATTACGTAAACCATGAACCCGTGCCGACATGTCTCCGAAACCATGCTTTCCTGAAAGAGGTGGAGGCAGGTGGTGGGCCAATAAGAATGGTAACTAAAGAAGCCTTTAAAGACCCGCACAAAGAAATTGTCGGTTGGGAAAATTTTTTAGGCATGACCATTGGACAAGCCGTTGTTTGGGCAGCAAACAACATTGACCCGAAAGAAATCAACCCAGAATTAGTCATGTCAGAGCCTTACGTAATGGGGTCCCATGCAACATGCTCTGGAGCTTGGGCGAGTGGACCAGAGGATTATGCACCTGACGAATACCAATGGGGTTATAATCGTATGATGACGGTGGATGGTCTGTTTGGTGCTGGAGACACCCTTGGTGGAACTCCTCACAAATTTTCTTCAGGATCCTTTACTGAAGGCAGATTGGCAGGAAAGGCCGCCGTCAAGTATGTCAACGATTTGGGAACCAATGTTCCTGAGGTTGATGAAGCTGAGTATATGGCCTTACAAGTGGAAATTTACCAGCCTTTGGAAAATTACAGAGTCGGCCGCAATGAAATTACGGGCGGGACAGTATCACCAAGCTACCTACTGCCACTGGCTGGATTGCAGCGACTTGAGAAAATAATGGATGAATACTGTGGTGGTTGTGGCCAGCGTTATATGGTCAACACACCCTTGATGGAGAGAGGCATAGAGCTCCTAAAAATGCTCAAAGAAGACCTCGCAAATCTTGGTGCAGATGGATTGCACCAATTACTACGTGCTTGGGAGTTACATCATCGTGTTTTAGCATCTGAGTGCGTGATGGCGCATACAATGTATCGCGAGGAGACACGGTGGCCTGGATACTATTATCGCGGTGACTTCCCCAAGCTAGACGATAAGAATTGGCATTGCTTTACTTTGTCTCAATATGAAGAGAGGACTGGTGAGTTCCACATGGAAAAAGCACCGGTGTATCACATCGTTGACGAGCATAAGAAAGCTGCGGAATAAATTTGGCCAGCTAATGCTCATCGCACAACTAACCGATACACACATAACAGTTCCCGAGAATGGAAATGGGGACTGTTATGTAAAGCTTGAAGCGCTAAGGAAATGTGTTTCAGCTATAAATAAGCTCAATACTGCACCAGATGTGGTAATCCACACTGGAGATTTAGTCCACAATGGCAGTGATGAAGAGTATCGGCTGACCAAATTAATTATGGATGAATTGCGAGCACCGTATCTTATTACTCCTGGTAATCGTGACTCTGTAACAGCGTTAATAAGGAATTTTACCCTACACTCATACCAAAATGCTGATACAGCGTTTCTTCAATATGCTACTAGTGTATTAGATTACCGCCTTATTGCGTCAGATACTTCCACTGAAAACAACAATCTTGGTTTTTTAGACTTTCAAAGACTAGCTCATCTTGACAATTTATTGAATGAAAAACCTGAACGCTCTACTGTAATATTTATGCACCACCCGCCAATCAATCTATCAAACTCTGAACCGTTAAAACACGAATATGAGAGTTACGGGATGATTAGAAACTTTTCTGAAATTATTGATCGCCACCCTCAAGTGGTTGCCATACTGTGCGGCCACATTCACCGTTCGCTCACTGGTTGGATAAACGCAACGCCTCTTGTAGTTATGCCGCCACTGAGTAAGAGTTTGAACAGAGATCCGGCTTCTTACTCTTCGACACCCAATATTGCTTTTTACTTACATACCATTTCGACAAAGGCGTCGGTAGACACTGAAGTAATAACCGTCAATTAAGATTCACTCCAAATACTGAAAGTTGTGAGCTCGAAAAATGGAAACAGCAGACAAATTCATTTTCAAATCCTTTGATAACATAAAAAACTTTATGATAACCCAATGTACGTTAAGTGAAGAGCCTGACGTAGTCGTAGCTATTATGGGCGAGGATGTCCCTGAGGACTTTGAGGCCCCACTATTCCTTGGAAACAAATACGTGGTCGCACTTCCTCAAATAATAGTTGGCTATGCTAAGGAAGTAACAGTTTGGTTTTCAAAAGAGGTGCCTCCTGAAATCATGTCAAATCTAATACAAGAATACTTTGACGCTCATTTTCCCAACCTTAATATTGATGAGTCCACGTCAATGGGAGTGTCCGAAGCAGGAAAAATACGCATTATCAAAAATAGCTAGGGCCAAAAAACCTTTTAAAACTATTTCAAATTGACACACATTTGTAGGCTTGGAAAAATTTTCAACTAGTTTATTTTCTATTGGCAAGGAAACCAGTTTTTTTGTCGCTGTTAAATAATTCGGTTGAGGCTATGTATCAAATGGCTTGGTGTTTAGTGTTATGAATAAACTGAATCAGCGCTTTTTCAGCATCAGTTTTTGGTCGCTCCTTGTGAACAAGCATGTAATAAATTCGAGGAGAGAAATTTAATGCAGAGGATTTAAGCAGGCCAGTTTGTATTGATAGAGCCACAACGTGCTTTGAAATTAGAGTAGCGCCCGCGCCGGCGACAACAGCTTCTCTGACAGACTCGTTGCTGGGAAGTTCAAGAATGATATTTGAACTGTCCCAAGTTAAACCATTCTGGTTGATAAAGTCTTCTAGCATTTTGCGGGTGCCTGAGCCTTTTTCCCTGACTATCCAGGGGATGTTTTGAAGATCGATCAAACTATTTGACATCCCAAATGACAACCATTTTTTTGCAGAAGCAACCATCACTGGCTGATCATGATCGACTTCTATTAGTTCAATTTTATTTGACGTAATTTTTCCCTCAACAAAACCAATATTGGCCGTTCCCTTTAATATGGCCTGTTCAACAGCGGCCGTATTTATCATGGATACGTTTAATGTCACTTCTGGGTTTCTTGTGTGAAATATTGCCAGTCTCTGGGGCAACCAATAATTAGCGATGGTTTGGCTCGCTGGTATATGCAGTCTACCGTGTGTTTTACCGCTTAATGCCCGTAAGTTGCGCGCAGCTGCCATGGCGCTTGATAATGTGTTTTGTGCCTCAGGTAGAAAGATTTGGCCAGTTTCAGAAAGCTCGATTGAACGCCCTATCCTTTCAAAAAGTTTGACCTCATATATGTTTTCTAGGGATGCAATCGCTGCTGAAGCAGCTGACTGGGTCATCCCAAGTATTTCTGCTGCCTTAGTTACGCTGCCAACTTGAGCGACTGTAATGAAAATTTTCAGCTGTGTTAAAGTCATTCCTTTATATAAGTTAAATCGATTAATTTAACAATGATAAGTTATTGGACAACTTATTTTGTTTTAGCGTACGACGTATCTTAGGTTTTGAGGTCAACCTAAATTGATGGCTGATCTTTGATGCTCACCTAGCACTCTAGACTTCGAACCAAAGGATATTATCGTGAGTGAACCACACGTAGAAAATTCGCCGCAAGTTTCGGACGAGGTAAAACAGACGACGTGTTACATGTGCGCCTGTCGGTGCGGTATAAATGTTCATATCCGCGACGAAAAGATCCGTTACATTGAGGGTAATAGGGATCATCCTATTAATAAGGGAGTTTTGTGCGCCAAAGGTTCAGCAGGAATAATGCAGCATTATTCTCCCGCACGACTTAAATCACCGATGAAGCGCGTTGGACCTAGAGGATCTGGTCAATTTGAGCCAATTAGTTGGGAGGAGGCGTTATCAACTGCAACAGAATGGCTTGCGCCCATAAGGAAAAGTGATCCAAAAAAGCTAGCATTTTTTACTGGACGCGATCAATCTCAGGCCTTGACAAGTTGGTGGGCGCAGCAATTTGGAACTCCAAATTTTGCGGCACATGGTGGCTTTTGCTCTGTAAACATGGCTGCAGGAGGAATCTATACTATTGGAGGTGCGTTCTGGGAGTTTGGCGCTCCAGACTGGAATCTGACTGAAATATTTGTGCTTTTTGGAGTGGCTGAAGACCATGATTCTAACCCTATTAAAATTGGGTTAGGCAAGGTCAAGGGAAGAGGGAAAAGAGTCGTTTCTGTTAATCCTGTTCAGACTGGTTATGCAGCAATATCGGACGATTGGTATGGAATAACACCTGGTACGGACGGTTTATTGATAATATCGTTAATTCGTGAGTTGATGCGTTCTGGCAATATTGATGTTGACTACCTTCGTCGTTACACAAATTCACCATGGCTTGTGATCCGTAATCCTGGCGCTGCTAATGATGGACTGTTTCTTCGGGATTCTGATGGGCGCCCTCAGGTAATAGATCGCTCAACGGGTAAAATAGTTTCGCACACAACAAAGAATATAAGCACTGCGATGCATGGTGAAATAGCTCTTGATGGTGGTGGTGTAGCAACACCTGCGTTTGTGATTATGGGTGAAACCTATATGGATGATGCATACGCACCTGAGTCTGTTTGCGCTACTGTCGGCATTTCAGCTGATCGTATCCGTCAATTTGCTGCGGATTTGGCTGAAGCCGCTTTTGCGAAGGAGGTTGTAATTAATCAGCCTTGGACGGACTGGAAGGGTGAAAAGCATAAAACAATGATTGGTCGCCCAGTCTCTATGCACGCTATGCGAGGAATATCTGCTCACTCCAATGGTTTCCAGACTTGTAGAGCGCTGCATGTTCTTCAATTAATGTTGGGTTCTATTGAGGTTCCTGGTGGTTGGCGGTTTAAGCCGCCATATCCAAAACCACCCGAAGCGCACCCAAAACCTGCAGGCAGACCAGATCAAATTCAGGCTGGAAAGCCGCTTGCTGGCGCTCCTCTAGGTTATGTGTTAGGGCCGGAAGATTTGTTGCTTAATGCTGATGGTGGCCCTCAGAGAATTGACAAGGCCTACAGTTGGGACGCCCCAATGTCCGCTCATGGGCTGATGCACATGGTGATTTCAAATGCGGTTGCTGGAGACCCATACCATGTAGATGTATTGTTCATGTACATGGCGAATATGGCATGGAATTCATCAATGAACACCCGCGGCGTTATGGAAATGCTCACTGAGAAAAACTCTGAAACTGACGAATATAAGATTCCAAAAATTATTTATTCGGATGCATATTCATCGGAAATGGTGGCTTACGCCGACTTAATTCTTCCAGATACCACGTATCTTGAACGTCATGATGCCATTTCTTTACTTGATAGGCCAATATGTGAGGCTGATGCTGTTGCTGATGCAATTAGATGGCCCGTATTTCCTCCAGATCGTGACGTAAGAGGGTTTCAATCTGTTCTGCTAGACCTTGGCGCAAGGCTTGGACTTCCTGGTATGACTAATGAAGATGGTTCAGCTAAGTATGCTGATTATGGTGATTACATAATCAATCATGAGCGAAAGCCTGGAATTGGTCCACTAGCTGGGTTTAGAGGTAATGGAAGTGAATCAGGGCGCGGTGAACCCAATCCTGGACAAATTGAAGCTTACATAGCTAATGGAGCGTTCTGGCATAAAGAAATTCCTAAAGAAGCGCGCTATTATAAAATGGCTAACATGGCGTATCAGGATTTTGCAGTTGATATGGGTATTTACGACAGCCCTCAGCCCTATGCTTTTCAAATTTACAGTGAAACACTTCAGAAATTTCACCTTGCCGGAGCGGGACACGGAAATATTCTCCCCCCCGAGCATTTGCGCTCAAGAATAAAGACTTGTTTTACTCCCCTGCCAACTTGGTACGCGCCATTTGAAGGAGAGGCAGTATCGGAGGTTGAATACCCACTCCACGCTTTAACTCAACGGCCGATGGCCATGTATCATTCGTGGGGTTCACAAAACCCATGGCTTAGACAGATACATGGTCACAATCCTATGTTCATTCCAAAGGGACTTGCAGAGCAGCACGATCTTTCTGACGGTGACTGGATCTGGGTAACATCACATCACGGTAAGATAAGAGTACCAGTTGCTGTAATGGCTGGCCTTAACGAAAAAACTATTTGGACATGGAATGCTATTGGAAAAAGAAAAGGGGCTTGGCAACTTGATGAAGACGCACCAGAGGCAAAAAAGGGATTTCTGTTGAACCACTTAATACACGAGCTTCTTCCAGCAAAAGGTGATGGCCAAAGATGGTCTAATTCTGACCCTATAACAGGCCAGGCTGCGTGGTTTGATTTAAAGGTAAAAATTGAGAAAGCGGGTATTGATGAACCAGCGATATCGTCACCACAGTTTCCACCGCTTCCAAGGGTAAACGGCGTTAATCCGCAGCCTGATAAAACACTAAGCTATGGTATTGAATGGACTAAAAAGAATGTTGAAGTGTCAGGGGAGAATGATTAATGACGAGTTTACCAGAACCTTCAGCCATAAAACTTGGACTAGTCATAGACCTTGATATTTGCGTTGGATGCCAGGCTTGTGTTGTTAACTGCAAAGAGTGGAACACCTCTGGTTATGGAGCGCCTCTTAGCGATGAAAATGCTTATGGTGCAAACCCAAGCGGTGCTTGGTTAAATAGAGTACATGCCTTTGAGGCAGGTGAAGGGGAGAGCGCAAAGACAGTTCATTTCCCAAAATCTTGTTTACATTGCGAAGATGCGCCTTGTGTTACTGTTTGTCCAACAGGGGCGTCCTTTAAGCGTGCTGAAGATGGCATAGTTCTTGTAAACGAAGATTGGTGCATTGGTTGTGGGCTTTGCGCTTGGTCTTGTCCTTATGGTGCAAGAGAAATGGATCCTATCGAAGGCGTAATGAAAAAGTGTACGCTATGCGTTGACAGGATATATAATGATAACTTGCCAGAAGAAGATCGTGTCCCAGCTTGTGTGAGAACATGCCCGACAAGTGCAAGACATTTTGGTGACTTCGGTGATCCGAACTCTGACGTTAGCAAAATGGTTGCAGAACGGAGCGGATACGATTTATTGCCTGAGCAAGAAACCAAACCCGTAAACAAATACCTACCGCCTCGACCTCGTCGTAAACCAGAAGATGCACCTATGTCGCTGGTTGCCATGGCAGAATCCAACACTCCTAATGGATTTTGGAAATGGATGGACTCAACACTTGATAAATTAGGTTAATATTATGCATCCTGCACCGTCTATTATATTTTTTACATCGGCATCTGGTTTAGGGCTTGGTCTAGCAGCATGGATTGTTCTGGGCTTTGTAGACATGAGTAACTTTTTTCACCTAATTTTGGTGGCTACGATTGTTTTTGGGCTCATTGGTGCTGGTTTGCTAAGTTCAACTCTGCATTTAGGTCATCCTGAGCGAGCCTGGAGGGCGTTAAGTCAATGGCGTTCAAGTTGGTTGTCAAGGGAGGGTGTTCTGGCAGTTTTGGTCTTAGGTGGTCTCACTTGCTGGTTTAGTTATACTTATTTTTATGGGTCACCGCCAGAATGGTCGGCATGGATATTGATCGCGCTCATAGTACTCACTGTCTATGCGACATCAATGATTTACGCATCGCTCAAGACAGTCACGTGTTGGTACCATCCTCTAACACCTGCATGCTATTTAATGTTTTCGGCTTCAGGTGGTTTGCTCGTAACTATATGGCTAATTGTGACTGTTGAACAAATGGCATCAGTCGAAATTCAAAGCTTAGCTGCGGGGCTTCTTGTAGCAGCTTGGGTTACTAAATTTTTTTGGTGGAAGATGTTAGAAACAAATGGATCAATTAGCACTCTTGAAACTGCCACGGGTCTTGGTTCTTTAGGCAAGGTGCGTTCTTTGATGCCACCGCATACGTCTGAAAATTATTTACAAAAAGAAATGGGATTTGTTATTGCCAGGCGTCATGCAATTAAATTGCGTGTTATATCCGTTTTGATGGGTGGTTTAATCCCGTTGTTTTTACTACTTCTAACACCCACGTCGTCGATAGCCCTTGGACTAGCAGTCCTGTTGCATTTATGTGGTGTATTTGTGGAGCGCTGGCTATTCTTTGCCGAAGCCAAGCATGTAGTTAATTTATATTATGGTGACTAGCATTGATGTTGATCTGAGTTGCACCTTAATAAAAACTATTGAGCCTAAATAAAACCGGCCCCAAATTAACTAAAGGACCGGTTTTAATATTTTGATCGTCAGGATCACACCAAAAGAGGTGCAATCACAAGACTAACAATAGCCATCACATTGATCAGGATGTTCATTGCAGGGCCTGAGGTGTCTTTCAGCGGGTCACCAACTGTATCACCAACAACTACCGCTTTATGGACATCAGAACCTTTACCCCCAAGGTTGCCCTTTTCGACATATTTCTTTGCATTGTCCCAAGCGCCACCAGCATTTGCCATCATCAGCGCCATCATCACACAGCAAACCAATGCACCAGCAAGCACGCCGCCAAGTGCCTTTGGTCCAAGACCAAAGCCAATAACAACAGGTGCCAACACAGCCATTGATCCAGGCAGGATCATCTTGCGAAGCGCAGCGCGGGTCGCAATGTCAACACAACGTGCTGTATCTGGCTTTGCTGTCCCTTCAAGAAGGCCCGGGATTTCTTTGAACTGACGGCGAACTTCAACGATCATGTCAAATGCTGCATCACCAACCGCAGTCATTGTCATTGCACTGACAAGGAATGGGAAGATGCCGCCAATGAACATGCCACAAAGAACCATCGGATCGTTGATCGCAAGAACGAAATTTGGATCACCATTGCTGATCTTGGCAATATAGGCGCTGATCAGTGCCAGTGCGGCAAGCGCCGCAGCACTGATGGCGAAGCCTTTACCAATCGCAGCAGTTGAGTTGCCAACTTCGTCAAGTGAGTCGGTGATTTCACGGGTTTCTTTGCCCATTTTTGCCATTTCGGCGATACCACCGGCATTATCGGCAACTGGGCCATAGGCATCAATCGCCATGGTGATGCCAACAGTTGACAACATGCCAACAGCAGCAAGACCAACACCGTAAAGGCCAGCGGCCTCATTGGCGCAATAGATGATGGCAGCAATGGTCAGAGCTGGAATGGCAACAGACTGCATGCCTGTGGCCAAACCTGAAATCATCACAGTTGCTGGGCCAGTTTCACCGTCTTTCGCAATTTTACGAACCGGCGCACCGCCTGTGTAATATTCAGTAACAAGACCAACGACAATGCCGCCGATCGCGCCAACCAGAACAGCAACCCAAATACCGTTGGCGCCGCCCATGGCTTGGACTAGGAAATAGGCACCGCCGATAAAGATAACGGCTGAACCGATTGTGCCGAAACGCAAGGCAACATCAGCGCTTTTGCTTGAGAAGAGCTTCACCGCAAAAATGCCAGCAAGCGAACAAAGCAGGCCAAGTGACGCAAGCGCCAAAGGCATGAACTGAAGAACTTCCTGATTACCACCAAGGCGGGCGATGTTTTCAAGTGACATTGACGCGGCAAGAGCGATCGAAGCAATCATCGCACCACAATAGGATTCGAAAATGTCCGAACCCATGCCGGCGACGTCACCAACGTTGTCACCGACATTATCGGCGATGACCGCTGGGTTGCGAGGATCATCTTCAGGAATGCCTGCTTCAACCTTACCAACAAGGTCGGCGCCCACATCGGCGCTTTTGGTAAAGATACCTCCACCAACACGGCTAAACAGGGCAACTGATGAGCCACCCATCGCAAAGCCCTCGATGGCTTCGATGCCATGCGCGGTGCCGCCCATGAAAAAATAGAGTGTGCCAATGCCAAGAAGGCCCATCGACGCAACGGTAAGGCCCATGATCGAACCGCCAAAAAAGGCAACGTTCAGGGCAGCAGCTGCACCCTTTGTATTTGCGGCAACGGCGGTTCTGACATTTGCCTTGGTTGCTGAATACATGCCGATGTAGCCTGCTACACCAGAGCAAAGCGCGCCAAGCGTGAAGGAGATTGCCGTGTCAGCACCGAGGCTGGCATAAAGAGCGACGATACAGATGACGCAAAATATTGCCAAACGCTTGTATTCGCTGGCCATGAAGACCATTGCGCCGAGATGGATTTCATCGGCAATTTCTTTGACTCTGCCCTCGCCAGCTGGTGATTTGATAATATTGACGTAAATCAATAAGGCAGCGATCATACCGAACCCACCAAAGGTGATTGGCAGAATTGCATTTGTAAGCATGAAAGGATCCTCTTGCTTGATAAAGATGTGCGTAAAGCTCTAGTGAAAGCTAGAACGGCGCGTGGACGCCGAGGTTATAACGGTAATGACGCATAGTGTAAACCATAGAATACTCAAGGTTTGCAAAGCTTTTGGATTGATTGCGATTGCCCAGATTGAATTGTACATATTGGGCTTACTATGCCGATGCGAGTTGCTTTGAATTTTGTGTTTCTGGCAGCGTCAAACGGCATATTTAGCCGGTTTCCAAGAGTGAGTATTTCGAGCGAATTACCTCTTCTACTGAATAGACATTCAAGGGCGTAAAACCATTGAACCCAACTGAGGAATAAGTTGATGTGTAAGCGCCAGTGGCGTGAACCCACACTTTGTCTCCAGATCGCAAGTTAATAGGCATTTCAACTGGCGTACGTTCATATAGTGTGTCGACGGAGTCGCACGTTGGGCCAGCTATAATTGCTTTTTCACATATTTCGTTCTCTAGCCCCGGAACCGAGATGTGGTATTTGATTGCCTCACCTTCAGTTTCTGCTAGACCGTTAAAACGGCCCACATCAAGAAAAATCCAGCGATAGCGGTCAGTTTCACTTTTTCTCGCAACTAAAATGACTTCGCCAACTATTAAACCAGCATCGCCCACAATAGCTCTTCCGGGTTCCGCTATGAGTTTTGGGATTTCATTATTAAAATATTTGGTTAACGAGTTTTGAATTTCTTGGGCGTACAGTCGCAATTCTGGAGGCCTACCATTACCAAAATTGGTAGGAAAGCCGCCCCCTAAATTCAGAGTGTCTAACTTTATATCTTGAGATGATAATTCGTCAAAAATATATTTGGCTTGGGCAATTGCTGCATCCCAGGCTGAAACGCTAAGTTGTTGCGAACCAACGTGAAATGATATTCCTCTAGGCTTGAGGCCGAGAGATGCAGCCTTGGCCAGCAACTCGATCGCCATAATGGCATCACAACCAAATTTTCGGCTTAGAGGCCACTCGGAGCCTTTTCCTAGGTTATTAACCAAAATTCGGCACATCACGTTGGATGCTGGCGCGCATTTAGCAATTTTATCCAGCTCCTCAAGGGCATCGAATGCAAAGTGTCGGACGCCTAACTGGAAAGCTTTGGCAATATCGGATGACTTTTTTATTGTGGAGCCAAACGAGATTTTATTTATCTCTCCACCGGACGCAATAACCATACAAATTTCGTTGAAAGAAGCGCAGTCGAATGATGCACCCTCTAGTGCTAGTCGAGACAGCACATCAGAATGAGGGTTGGCTTTAACAGCATAGAAAACCTGAGCATTTTTGAATTTATCGCTAAAATTGCGATAATTTTCAGCCGCCCGTTCCTGGTCAATCACAAGAAAAGGGGTAGATAGTGAGCAATCGGTAATGGCTGACTTGATGCGTAATGTCACTATTTTGCCTCCCTAACTCATTTTCCTTCAGGGTTTATGACAATTGATGAAGCGTGAAAACAACGATAGTGCCAATGTCTTCGGTGGACACAATGGCCAATTTCAAAACTATTCGGTAAGTTGTTTACGGGTTCCTCGGAACTCCACGTTCAATAGCGAGAAAGCCCAAGCCACTTGCTTTACCTAATATTGGGGAACCTTTATTCTTATTTGCAGGAAAATGCAAATAGAATATCCGCCCCCATCATCGCCTGAAGCGTTATGGAAGAGCGTAAAGGTTAGCAAAAGAAAGTGATGATGTTTGTTATAATGATAGTTGTCCGAGTACTGTAGATTTTGCGCAGTGATGTTGGTATGAGTTTTGG
>MDSY01062561.1_pt1 | contig 13661 bp, 14 predicted proteins | sample 811131 | NCBI WGS metagenome assembly MDSY01 (sample SAMN05326643, study PRJNA326480) | marine metagenome | isolation source: seawater | place: Atlantic Ocean: South West | collected 2010
GAGCTGATCACAAGCTAATGTGGCAAGGGCTGCTCCTGCTTGCTTTCGATAAGTAGCGTACACATTCCAGCCGTTGGCCAAATATTGCTTGGTGAATTCTAGACCTATACCACGATTGGCGCCGGTGATTAATAGCTGTTTCATGTTGGATTGCTCATTGACTTACAAAGGTGCCCTGAGCTTAGAGCAACAATCATGCTAGAGCAAATAATCCTGACTTTGTTAGGGCTAGCTACGTTTTTTTTACTTCTATTTACAAATCAAGCTAGTGGTATCGAGCAGGGTTGTTGTACTATGTGAAAATAATCAATATGTTTTGCCCAGATTCCTCTATGGCTCGAATTTTTATTACGTCACTTGCTTTATGTTTGCTGCTTTTATCAGCAGGCAAAAGCTATGCTAATGCCAACAGCGTTAACCTAGGTGCTCCTGTATCTGCTGACGTTCATGATGTTATGAGTATGCACGTAGGTAATATGGATATGGGCGAAGCCTGTGACGACATGGATGGCAGCAGTGCTGGAGTATTTAGTCATTTTCACTGCCACTTAAATATGACCTCTTTAATCTCTGGTTATGCTTCTATTGGTCTTACGGGCCTACCTTCACCCAATTACAACTATCATTTTAGTAGTAAGGTGCACATACAAACTTTATCTACTAAACCTCCTTTATTCGCTTAATTTTTTCTCTGTTGCTGCTTCAGTTAATCTAGTTGCTCTAAGACACTGCATTATTGTGTGGGTGCTTTAGAAAGCAGATCTTGAGCTGAGTAATTGTGATTTCTCAGGTATTCTCTGATGCTTTAGCAACACCGATTTCCAGTATTAATTTGGATTTTTTGGCGATGTTGAAACTAAAAACTGTACTTTATAAAAGTGTATTACTGACTAGCGTTATTGGCTTACTGTCAGGCTGTAGTGATGCAGAAAATACAGCGACTGATGACACTGCTAGGTGGTATACCTCTGAACAGTTAGTGCAAGGTAAAGTAATTTTTTCTGAAAACTGCGCCGCATGTCATGGTACTGATGCTAATGGACAAGGCGAAGGTATTGTTGATTGGAAAGTTCCAGATACAAATGGTATTTATCCAGCCCCTCCTCTCAATGGCCAAGCTCACGCTTGGCATCATTCCCTAAAAGTATTGCTGCGCACTATTAATGACGGTGGCAAACCGCTTGGTGGCACTATGCCAGCATGGAAAGGCCACTTAACGGAAACACAACAGCGCTTAACAATAGCTGCATTGCAAGATTACTGGCCTGATGAAACCTATGCCAAGTGGCGTGTAATAGACCGTCGATAACTCATAGCTAATCAACAAAGCAGATAAATAATTAACCATAATTCCCTAATTTAGGTGCAATAATGAATAAAAAAATTAACTTCCCCATTATTTTATTATCAGGGTTGTTCCTGCTAAGCCCAACCTATGCCGATCATAAAAAAAGCCATGTGGACGTTGAAGTCGGCAACTTGTCTTCTACAGCCAGTAAAGGCCAACTTGTGTTTAATACTAACTGCGCCTCTTGCCACGGCATTAATGCGGCTGGAGGTATTGGTGGCCCGCCATTAATACACAATATCTATAACCCAGGCCACCATGCTAATGCATCGTTCATTCGCGCTGTGCGTAATGGTGTAAAACAACACCACTGGCAATTTGGTGACATGCCACCACAAAAACACGTTGCCTTTGGAGATATGGTGTTTTTGATGAAATTTATTCGAGAAGTTCAGCAACAAAATGGCATTAAGGCTATGGATCACCAAATGTAAGTGGGTTGCTTTAGCTAGTATCAAAACAGGCTGATTAAAAGAAATAACTAATAAAGGATCACTATGATTAATACGATAAAAGTAGCTGCTGTTACTACTATGCTGTTTGCAGCGCTGGCCCATACTTCAAGCGTTACTGCTCATGACGGGGCCACGGGTGTGGTTAAGCAGCGCATGGATGCCATGTCAGAGATGGCTGGCGCAATGAAAGTGATGGCGTCTGTGGTAAAAGGTAAACAAACATTTGATCGAAAGGTATTTATAAAAAGCGGCAAGCTTATTGCTGGCCATAGCAATATGGTGGCAGATCTATTTCCTGAAGGATCGATTGAAGGTAGTAGTGAAGCATTACCTGGTATTTGGCAGCATTGGGATGATTTTTTGCACCTTAGTAATAGTACAAAAGCCAACGCTGAAAAGCTTGTGAAAATGGCCCAAAACGGCGCAGAACTGCGCCCGCTAACAAAACAATTTGTCAAAATTGCTGGTGGCTGTAAAGCTTGCCATAAAGTTTATAGAAAGAAGAAGTAAGCGTTATGAAAATTAGCAACTACGTGTTGATGTTGTCTAAAGTATTGTTGTTGGCGTTGTCAGCCACCGCAACTACGGTAGCATTTGCTGCATCGCAGGAGGGGGCGATCGCTCGTGGCGAATATGTATATGACATTGGTGGCTGCGCGTCATGTCATACCAAGGATACGCCCTTGGCAGGTGGCGTAAAGTTGGTGACAGAGTTTGGTACCTTTTTTAGCCCCAATATAAGCCCTGATGCACAGTATGGCATTGGTGGGTGGAGTAATGATCAGTTTATCAAGGCCATGCGTCAGGGCATAAGCCCAGAGGGAGAACACTACTATCCTGCATTTCCATATACATCATACGCAAATATGCAAATAAGCGATCTGCTAGACCTTAAAGCCTATTTAGATGCACAAGACCCTGTGTCAGAGCCTAACTTAGCCCATGATGTGGGCTTTCCTTTTAACCAACGTGCGCTATTAGGTGTATGGAAGTTGATTAATACTGGCCACCAGTGGACGCCAGACCTCTCTCAAAGCGAAAGTTGGAACAGAGGTAGTTATCTTGCTCATGGGCCAAGTCATTGTACTCAATGCCACACCCCTAGAAATTTCACAGGAGGCTTACAAAAAGATACTGGCATGGTGGGTAACAAGAATGGGCCAGAAGGAGAAAGTGTACCCCCACTATTTGACGTTAATAAATTAGCTTTTGGTGGTTGGAGCGAAGAGGATATTGCCTTCGCTTTAGAAATAGGCATGACGCCAGCAGGTGATTTTTTGGGTGGAAGTATGAGTGATATACTGGAAAATACCACCGGCAAGATGACGGCGCAAGACATACAAGCACTGGCAGAATACCTGTACACATTGAACAACTCTTGACCTATGTGTAACACTTAGGTTTTATAGTGTGTTGCTAGGTGAGTTTATAAACTGCCTCACTAAACCACTGTTTTAAACTATATGGCCACCGTAACCCGTAACCCAAGGAGAGCGCAAATGAAAACTGTAAGCCAGCTTGCCAACACAGTAAAGGTGAGCGCCGAAACTGTGCGTTATTACAGCCGCTTGGGGTTATTAGAAGCACAAAGAGACCCGCATAATGGCTATCAGCTGTTTGACCATCATGCGTTGCAACGGCTTACTTTTATTAGCCATTCTAGGTCTTTAGGTTTTAGTCTAAAAGACATACAGGCCATCTTGCAACATACGACTAAAGGAGACTCCCCCTGCCCTATGGTGAGAGATATGCTACGCCAACGAGTGCCTTTAGTAGCGGCTAAGATACGCATTCTAGAAGAGCAAATGGCACATATGCAGTTGGCTTTACAACAATGCCTGACGGCATTCCTGATGGGCATCACATTTGTCACCTCATTGAAGATTGGAATACGCCAGCTACAGAGATTGAAAACCATGACTAATACTGCTAAAGACAAGATCATACAGTTGTCACTATCTGGTGTCACTTGTGCTGGCTGCGTGGGACGCATTGAAAAAGCGTTGAATCAAACTCCAGGTGTGGTGGCTGCCCAGGTTAATTTTGCTAGCCGTACCGCAGAAATAAGTGGTGGTGATGCGCAACAGCTAATCACTGCTGTACAAGACGCAGGTTATGACGCGCAGGTGATAGAAGACCCTGTGTTAGCGCAGCAAAAGCAAGATAAAGAGTTAAAAAAACTATTAAAAAGCCGTTCTTGGTATGCAGCTTTTGGTGTGGGCCTAGGGTTTGGTTTGATGTTTTTTGGCATGGACATTACCGACCCACTTATTCTACGTGCTATAGGGTGGCTTACCTTGGCGACGATGGTAATGACTGGGGAGCATTTTTATAGCAGTGGCTTTAAGGCAGTGAAGTCGGGCCATGCCAATATGGATACCTTGATCGCTATTGGCACCAGTGCGGCTTGGCTATATTCGATTTTAGTTGTGTATCTGCCTAATATCTTTCCAGAGGCTGCTCGCGGGGTTTATTTTGAAGCTGCGGTGATGATTATTGGTTTAGTGAATCTAGGCCAAGTATTTGAAATGCTAGCGCGCAGTAAAACCCAGTCAAGCCTTAAAAATTTGCTTGGTTTACGCTCTAGCCATGCCTGTTTGGTGGGCTCAGGTGGCGAACTAATGGCGGCTGAAACGCAGGTTGATATTATCCAAGTTAAGGTGGGTGACTGGTTACGTATTAAACCCGGTGAAAGGGTGCCGGTAGATGGCAAGGTGACCCAAGGTGAAAGTTACTTTGATGAAGCAATGCTCACTGGTGAGCCCATGCCAGTGCTCAAAAAATTGGCTGACGAGTTAGTAGCCGGTACCATTAATGGCCAAGGTAGCGTGATATATGAAGCCACAAGGGTGGGTAAAGACACCGCCTTAGCGCGGATTATCGAGATGGTTCGGCAAGCACAAAATAGTAAGCCAGCTATTAGCCGTATAGCCGATAAAGTGGCGGCTATTTTTGTACCAGTGGTTATGGTTCTAGCAGCAATAACAGCGCTAGTATGGTACTTTTTTAGCCCCCAGCCTGCGCTTACGTACAGTTTGATCAGTGCAGTATCAGTGCTAATTATCGCCTGCCCATGTGCCCTGGGTTTGGCCACACCTATTTCAGTAATGATTGGTGTGGCCAAGGCTGCACAAATGGGTGTTTTGGTACGTAATGCCGACGCTCTGCAACAAGCCAGTAATATAGATTGGGTGGTGTTGGACAAGACAGGCACTATGACCAAAGGGCATCCAAGTGTAGAAGACTATGCCGTTTTTAACGGCGCTGATGAGACCCAAAGTTTAGCGATTGCGAAAAATTTGGAGCAAGCATCAGAACATCCCATTGCCTTGGCCATTGTAGGCTATTGTCAGCAGCAGCTAGCGCTTAAAAAACCTGATGCCTTTTATGCAACGTCAGTTTTACAAAAATTTACTGCAGTGCAGGGTTTGGGGTTAGTAAGTGGCGACTTTATTATGGGTAATGTGACGCTAATGCAGACCTATAAGGTGGATGTTAGTAGTGCCAAAAGCTGGTTGGAGGCTCAGGACCTTGCAGCCAGAAGTTTAGTATTACTTGCCAATAAAGGTGTTTTAATCGCCGCATTTGCCCTTGAAGATGCGTTAAAAGCCGACAGCGTTAAAGCGGTGCAGAGTCTTAAAGCTCAGGGCATTAAGATAATGATGCTAACAGGAGACAACCAAGCAACAGCTCAAAGGGTAGCAACTTTGGTGGCTGTGGATGATTACGCTTACAAACTTATGCCGCAGGACAAGTTAGATAAAATCAAACAGCTGCAAAACCAAGGCCTAGTAGTCGCTATGGTGGGTGATGGTATTAATGATGCGCCGGCCTTAAGCCAAGCTAATGTGGGTTTTGCTATTGGCCAAGGTGCTGATGTGGCGATAGAGAGCGCTGATTTATGTTTAATTAATAGCTCATTACATGGCGTGGCAGATGCCATTGAATTGAGCCATGCTACCTTACGTAATATTAAACAAAACTTATGGGGGGCCTTTGCGTATAACACCCTGGGTATTCCTATTGCTGCAGGCGTGTTGTTCCCCCTAACGGGCATATTACTGAGCCCTATGTTGGCGGCCTTAGCAATGTCCCTGTCATCGGTTACGGTAGTGACTAATGCTAATCGCTTACGTTTTTTCAAGCCCAGTACTCGTAACTAATGGGGGCATTAAGAATGGCGGACGACGGCTAGTGCTAATTGCTTGTACTAAAACGCCCAGCATAATAATACTTCCGCCGATCAACGTCCAATTGCCTGGGTGCTCATTAAACAAAAACCACACCCAAATAGGGCTTAGTATCACTTCCAGCATAGTCAGTAAGGTGAGTTCTGCTGCCGGCACGTGTTTTGAGCCATAGATGAATAACACCAAAGCCAAACCCATTTGGAAAAAACCTAGGGCTAAGCAAATCCCCAAGTCTGCCCAACTTATAGCGAAATCATCAATGGCAACAGTTGCTACTAGCATAGAGAATAAGCCACCAATCAAGGCAGCAGGTAACATGTCGTTATCTTTGCCACGGCGCATGATCACACTAAAGGCGGCATAGGAAATGGCCATCATCAGCGCAAAAGCCATGCCAATAATACCGTCTCCACTCAATGCATGCCCTACCATTACACTAACACCAACACTAGTGAGTGCAATGGCAGCCCATGTGCGTTTTTTGACCCGCTCACCCAGGATAAGCCAGCCAAGTAGTGCCGCGATAAAAGGGGATGAGCTTAACAAAAACACCACATTGGCCACACTAGTGTAAAGCAAAGCAAAAATATTGCCAAAAAATGAAGCACCCAAAAATATGCCAGCCAAAAGGCTCAGTTTATTAGTGCGTTTTAATGGAGTAACCAAGTTGCCTTTATTGCGCCAGGCCATCACTATCAGTATGGTTAAAATTAAACCAACAGAACGAAAAAAAACAATATGCCAGCCCGATGCTTCACTAATATAACGCACGCCAATGCCCGCAGTGCTCCATAATAGGCCACACATAATGACCATAATGGCCCCGTTGCGGTACAGGTGGTTTGATGTTTTTATAGAGGCTTTGGCTAGCGCGATCATTAGTTTTGCTGTAACCAAGCTTGATAAATTTTGTCTGGCCAAAGGCTTTGAGCCCAGGCCAAAGTAGCTACTAATTCTGCTTTCGTAAGAGTGCCTTGCCAGGCTGGCATTGCACCTCGACCATGGGTAGTGGTTTGGATAAGGTTATCTAACGAATGATGCCAAGCATGGCCACTGCCATTCAAGGGAGGGGCGCCACGTACACCAGCTTCATTAGGTTGCATCCAATTTAGTGCGCCTTGAGCTTTAACTCCATGGCAGCTGGCACAATTGTCTGCAAATAAAGCCGCACCTTGGTTTACTTGGGCTTGGCTATACCATTTGGTGGCTTTATTTTGTTTGTCTAGGTAAGTGTAAGTGCTTAATGCTGCTACTAGTATTAGGCAGGCGAATATTAATAAATGTTGCGTCCTACTCATAGCTAGAAACCTATTGCTAAATTCGTCTCGCCGCACTATATACTAAGCGTGTGATCAGGGTCTATGGTTGGTGTATTGATTCATTGTTCTGGGGTGGGAATTATTTTATAATTTTGCAATATTAACCCCATTATTGTTTATATAACCGTTTAAATGGCAATCACTACATCGTTTTTAACATTAGTAAAGTTAGTACTGCGCTTTTTGATCAGTGGTGGCATAGCTACTGCCGTTCATTGGGCTACGTTATGGGGCTTGATTAATCTGCAATTAGAGCCAGTGTTGGCGTCTAGTATTGGTGCTTTTGTTGGTGCTATTGTGAACTACTTTTTACAGTATTTTTTCACTTTTAAAACTAAACGCCGACATAAGCAAGCATTATTGGCCTATGTTCCAGCGGTTTTGGTGAGTTGGTTGTTGAATTTAGTACTGTTCTATAGCCTTTATGGCAGTTTATTTGCGCAGCCGCTCACAGCACAAATAGCCACTACAGGTGTAGTTATGGTGGTTAATTTTTTACTCTATAAAAAGGTAGTATTTCTTGCAAAACCAGACACCTAGTCAAACAGATAAGGTGGCTTCTAGCCATGACACACCGATGATTTCACTGGTTATTTCTGTGTATAACGAAATGGCAGTATTGCCGCTGTTATTTGAGCGCGTAAGAAAAGTAATGCACGGTATTAACCTAGATTACGAAATGGTGATGGTGGATGATGGCAGTAAGGATGACAGCGCCAAGTACCTGATCGAACAAGCTCAAGACGACGTATATGTAAAGGCTATTATACTGTCTCGAAACTTTGGTAAAGAAGCGGCTTTGTCTGCTGGTTTAGAACACGCTAAAGGTGACGCTATTATTGTGCTTGACGCGGATTTACAAAACCCACCAGAATTGATCCCTGCGATGCTAGAAAAATGGCGTTCTGGAGCTGACATTGTGGCAATGAAACGGCGAGATCGAGAAGGTGAGTCGTGGGCTAAAAAAACAGGGTCTTATTTTTATTATCGCATTATGAACCGTATTACAGGGTCAATGAATATCCCTGAAGATACTGGGGATTTTAGGCTCATGAGCCGTAGGTCATTGGATTCACTTAACCGGTTGCCAGAGCGCAATAGATATATGAAAGGCTTATTTGCATGGGTAGGTTACCCTACTTATGTGATGGAGTATGATGTGGCAGATCGTGCCGCAGGAGAAACTAAGTGGAATTATTTTAGTTTGGTTAGCTTGGCCTTTGAGGGTATTACTTCATTTTCTGTCGCGCCTTTAAGAGCCATGGTGCTGTTAGGCTTTATTACGGCTACATTAGGTGGTTGTTTTGGTGCTTGGATCGTCATTGAGACACTTCTTTACGGCAATGACTCAGCTGGGTTTCCGTCTATTATCGCCATGATTACTTTTTTAGGGGGGGTACAACTACTCTCTATCGGGGTGTTGGGTGAATATGTTGGAAAAACGTATTTTGAGGCCAAACAGCGGCCACTATTTATTATTCAAGATGTGGTGCAAAAACCTATTAAAAAGGCTGATGATCATACGTCTATAGCAGCACAAGGAACTTCAGTTAATGTTAAAACGGACTAATCTAATTTGGTTATTAGGCACCTTATTGGTGGTGCGTATTATTGCCATGGTGGTAGTACCATTTGCCGATACTACAGAGCCTAGATACGCTGAAATTGCCCGTTTGATGATGGTTATCAATGACTGGATTACACCATGGTTTGAGCCTGGGGTACCTTTTTGGGGTAAACCTCCTTTATCTTTTTGGGCTCAAGCTATTTCCTTTAAACTATTTGGCATTAACGAGTTTGCCGGCCGTTTGCCTGCATTATTGGCGTTTTTAGCTACTGCTTGGATGCTTTGGCGCCTGAGTGTTTCTATTATTAATAGCCACGTCGCTGCAGCCAGTTTAGTCGTTTATAGCAGTATGGTGCTCACCTTTTTGGCAGCAGGCACGGTGATGACAGACCCATACCTAGCACTAGGTACAACCTGGGCAATGGTGGCGTTTTATTTGGCGCCTAAGGAAAATTTTTGGTATTGGCGTTATGGGTTTTTTATTGGTTTAGGTATTGGTTTGTTGGCCAAAGGCCCATTAGCATTAGTCATTAGTGGCGCACCTATAGGCCTATGGGTATTGCTACAAGGTAAACTTATGTTTTACCTACGTACGATGCCTTGGATACGAGGTACTTTATTAACCCTAATTATTGCGTTGCCATGGTATATATTGGCGGAATTAAAAACCCCAGGATTCATTAATTACTTTATTGTGGGTGAGCACTTTATGCGCTTTGTAGATCCAGGCTGGATGGGTGATCTCTATGGTCATGCCCACAAGGAGCCAAAGGGCATGATTTGGCTGCACTGGTTAGCAGGGTCTTTACCTTGGGGGCCGCTAGCTCTGATATTGTTTTTAGGCCACTTATTTAAAGCAAGTTGGCGACAAACTGTATGGCAGTCGGCTAAACAGCCAGCTGTGTTTTATGTACTGTTGTGGGCCCTGGTAACGCCAGTATTTTTCACACCTGCAGGCAATGTGATCTGGACCTATGTGCTGCCGTCTATGCCAGCTTTTGCCTTACTCATGGGTTGGGCTATGGTTAAGCTGAATAATGGCCAAAAATGGCGTCAAATAGGTTTTACCCTAGCGATGTGGTTTACACCTATTGCGACACTGGTGTTTAGCGTATTGATTGCAAATAATAACGACTTGATGAAAACTGAAAAACGTATTGCCCATTATGTTGCAGAACAGCCTCAAAATGGGGACCTCCACAATTGGTCTAGGCTGTACTACCTAAGCGCTGAGTTAGAGTTTTCTGCGCGTTTTTATAGCCATGGCAGTGCCAAACCTGTGCAGCTAGACCAGCTGGAAAGCTTGGCATTACAGCAACAAGGCGTATTTGTGGCGGTGCCAACCGACCGTTGGGAAACAACTGTTGCCCACTTTGGTGCAAGGTTAGAACCTCGTGTCGAGAACATGCGTTTTAAGCTGGCGTTTCTTAAACCTCAGTAGGTTGTTGGTTCTGTTCTAGCCATTGTTCTAGGGCTAACTGTTGTTTGTGGTTGAACTTTAGCCCAAGTTTAGTCCGGCGCCAAAGAATGTCTTCGGCGCTAAGGGCAAATTCATGCTGCACTAACCAAGAGACCTCAGATTGGCTTAAGGTATGGCCAAAATCCATGCCCAGATCACCAGACTGTTTGGCCTTACTCAGTATTTTGGCCGCATTAGTGCCGTAAGTATTAATTAAACGTTTGGCCCAAGCCGTAGTTAAAAATCCAAAATCTTGCTCTAAGGTCTGCTGAAGTTTTGCTTTATCCTCAAAAGCAAAATCTCCCCCAGGAAGACTAGCTTTTTCTGTCCAAGCTTCTCCCATATGCGGTAAAAACGCTTTAAGTGGTTTGAGTGCAGCTTCAGAAAGTTTGCGATAGGTAGTAATCTTGCCGCCAAATATATTAATCAATGGAGCACCCAAGTGTTGCTTCAAAGAAATAACATAATCTCGTGTAGCCTCACTGGCCTTTCCGGCGCCATCATCGAATAATGGCCGCACGCCTGAATAAGACCACACAATATCTGCAGTAGTAATGGGTTGTTTAAAGTACTCATTCGCTAAAGTTAAAATGTATTCACTTTCCTGTGAACTACATGTTGCAGATTCTGGAAGGTGCGGATGATCTTGGTCTGTGGTGCCAATGAGGGTGTAGTCCTCTTCATATGGAATAGCAAAGGCGATGCGTTGGTCACTTGATTGGAAAAAATAAGCACGGTCGTGCTCAAATATTCGCTTAACCACAATGTGGCTGCCACGAACTAAGCGTATTTTATGTTCGGACTGGGTGCCTAATTGGCCTTCAATTACTTGGTTAATCCAAGGCCCAGAAGCATTAATTAGCGTTTTAGCTTGCAGCGTTTGTAATTGTTGGTTGGCCGTATTTTTAACGGTAATGTGCCAAACGCCTTCTTTACTATAAGCAGCGATAACCTCTGAACGAGTCATGATGTTAGCTCCTAAAATAGCAGCATCCTGGGCATTAAGGGCCACTAATCGAGCATCTTGCACCCAACAATCAGAGTATTCAAAGGCTTTGGTGAGGCTGGGTTTCAGTGGTGTTCCAGCATAATGGTTGCGTAAGTTCAGGGTGCTTGTGGCTGGTAGTAGCTTACGGCCCCCAAGGTGATCATAAATAAACAAACCTAAGCGTACTAACCACGCTGGCCTAATACCTTTCACATGGGGTAGCACAAAGCACATTGGCCAGCTAATGTGGGGCATATTATTAAGTAACACTTCGCGTTCTTTTAGTGCCTTACGCACTAAACCAAACTCGTAAAACTCTAAATAACGTAAACCACCGTGAAACAACTTTGTAGAAGCGGAGGAAGTACCTTGTGCAAGGTCATCTTTCTCAGCTAAGGCTACACTTAAACCGCGTCCAGCGGCATCACGTGCAATACCGCAGCCGTTAACGCCACCGCCAATAATAAATACGTCGAAGGTGGGAGCTTGTTGAGGAATATCTGTTGTTGTCATGGGTGATATTTTTTGTCTTTACTTGGTAGATGATGGTTAATCTGAAATAACTTCAAAAGTAGGCCAGAATGAGGCGGGTGCTAAGGAGTTTTCAGTATTAAATTGGCCTACATTTTGCTGATCAATCATTAATATACGTGGGCTAAGGTGAGATTCTGTGAGCTTTCCTTCCAAAATACGTACCGCCTGATCTATAGCTAAACGGCCCTGCAACACCGGTGAGTCAGTAGGTGCGGCTAAAATATGGCCGCGTTTTATGCCACGAAATACATTATGGGTAAAATAGGTCGATATAATTTCAATCTTACCACGTAAATTACGGTTGAGTAATTCACTTACAGCCGCATCGGCTGTATGTGCTGTACCAACAATATAATCAAACTCGCTACTTTCTTCCAATACTTCTTGCAGTAAGTTACGTTGAATTTCCTTACCGGTATCCCCCCACTTTACGGCTACGACACGTACACCTGAACCGGCAATAGCATCATGGAAGCCGTCATCGATGAATTTAACCCAACCTGATTCTTTGGGGCCAGGAAACCACGCAACCTTGGCTTCGTTGGCTCCCTTGGTGGGATGGCGTTGAGCAAGGTATTGGCCCACTTTTTGCCCCATGCTGTACCAAGAAACTCCAGCTTTAGCACTAACACCCACGTTGGCGATGTCGTTAACAGCCGCAACAACAGGGGTAGTTTTGGCAATTCTGCGAATGCTGGGAGACAACCCATTAAAGGAAACAGTTCCTACAATAAGGGCATCACTGCCAGCTTTTTCACAATGCTTAAGTTGTTGTATTTGGGTACTTAACTGAGGATAACCGCCAGCTTCAAGTACCGTCATATTTAACCCTAACCGTTTTACTTCTTCTACCATGCCATAGTTCACGCTAAGCCAATAAGGGTCTTTAAGGTGGGGGTAAGTAACACACAAATGCCATGCCTGACTCGCTTTATTTATTGGTTGGTAGAGCAATGGCCGCATCTTGCCTTGATAGTTAAACGGTGGGTCCCAAGCCACTATATTCCAAGCCCCAGCAGCATCCCAAGCCCCGGCAGGATCTACAGCCAAGTTCTCATCTACAGCCACTATGTTTGCAGCAGCATAAGTAAAAGAACCAATACTCAGGCATAAAATAAAACTTAAAAACTTTTTCAAACTACGGATCATGGTGTTAACTACCTTAGGTGGCCTGTTTAGGTTTAAAAGCGGCTGCGGTACCCTAGTATATTGTGGTATTTTACGCCTACGTTAGTCTACCTTCTGAGTGCCTATGGCTGTCAACCTCGGCGTCGGCAGTAAATTGCTGTTGGCCATGATCTTAACCATTAGTTTGCTATTAATCGCTGCTGTCATCGGCTGGCAGGGCTATGAACGAGTGGCTAGTAAACAAAATTCGGTTATCGATGAGGCTATACCTAGCATCATTGCCGCTCACAGTTTAACAGAGATTAATGCCAGTTTAGCCACCGCTGCTCCGGCCTTACTAGGTGTGACCAACGAGTCTGAACGCCGCAAGATTACCGCCACTATCGAGTATCAATTACAGCAGCTACGAGACTCAACCAGTTGGTATGGTGGCGCCAGTGATTACCCTTTTGAAAGCTTAGTGCTGCAGGGTATGAGCGTTAATATTAGTAATAATTTAGTACAGCAAATTGGTTTGGTTGAGCGGCGATTGGCCTATCTACAAGAAGCAGATTTACTGCAGCGTAAAACCTTGGAGAATTCATAACGTTAGTACCTCTTTGGTAGCTAACGCCAACACCATGACCAGTGCAGTTGCATCTAGCTTATATGATTTGGCCGATATTGACGAGAC